>Ga0306876_100066_pt1 | contig 53016 bp, 44 predicted proteins | sample AntDeeMetagenom1_FD_190420 | JGI IMG/M metagenome (GOLD analysis project Ga0306876, IMG submission 190420) | Saline lake microbial communities from Deep lake, Antarctica - Metagenome #1 (v2) (version 2) | ecosystem: Environmental > Aquatic > Non-marine Saline and Alkaline > Saline | place...
TGTGTTTACTATAATAATTCTGTCTGTATGATAGCTATTAGAGCGTAATCGCGGCTATTTCTATCGGGTACTGGTCCGAATAGAGTCGATCCCGTGAACGTTTTGACCGGCATTCGCAACTCCACGGGTCTGATTGTATATACCGACATACAATATAGTACCTACCTCTATCCGAGTACACTCGCTCTCGCGACTGAAATCAGGCGATTAGCGCTTCGGATCGAGCAAATCCGGGATTCGTATCTTACTGTGTCTTAGTTGAGTAAGACAGAGTAAACTCTTAGTGACCCCTACCCGTGGTCCCAGATGAGGCAGATTCAGAACTATGGTCGACGCTTCCCCACACAGTCGCTCCAGCCGGAACGCCGCGTCCGCAGCGGTGGTCCGACGGCACAACCTCCACCCCTCGGAGGTTCAATGACGGGTCGCCGCTCCGTCGAAACGCCGATCGAGGACACGTTCACGAAGTATCTCACGGACAAGGGGAAGGGTGACGCCGGCGAAGAGGGCGCGTACCGAACTGACGCCGAGCGCGAGCTCCAGCGATTCCAGCGCTGGTGTCTCGGCGAGACGGCCGACCCGGCGAACGCTTCGCCGCCCGAGTCATGGGCCGGCGTCGTCGACGGCGACACGGTCCGGTTCGCGGACCTCGACACGACGGTCTTCTCAGACTACGCACGACACCTCTCGACCGCCGGGTACGCCGCTGGGACCGTGCTCACCTACTACGCCCACGTCGCATCGTGGTGTGGGTGGGCGCACGCGCAGGGGTACATTCCCCGTCACTATGCCCGGGAGTCGGACGCTGAAGACCCGCTCCCAGAGAACGATGGTCGCCGGCCGGGCGACCAACAGGCGTGGGAGCCGATCCACCGCGACCTGATCACGCAGTTCGTCGACCGGCGGGTCTCCGAGGCGTTCGACGCGCTCGGCGCGATCGAGGTTCCGCACGTCGATCGTGGCGATCCGGAGAGCGAGACTTGGCGAGCCAAACAGCGCGCCCGGTTCGAGGCCTACCAGCGCTGTCGCGAACAGGCGCTCGTGTACGTCATCGCCTATACGGGCCTGCGTGGCTCCGAGTTCCTCTCTGCGCCGAAAGAGGATCGCGAGGGACGCAACGGGATTCGCTGGCGCGACGTGTCGTTCCCGGACAGCAGTGTCACGGTATTTCGGAAGAGTCGCGAGTGGAAGGAGGCGTCTCTCCCGGAGCCCGTCATTGCGCCACTACGTCGGTACGCCGAGGTGCTGGACGTGCCGGAGTCGTGGCCGGTGTTCACGACGCTCCACCGGCCCTCGCTCGCTTCGCACGTCACTGAGGGGCTCGCCGATGCCGGTCTCGACGATGTCGCGATCGAACGGGATCGAAGTGGTGCGCCCGACCTGATTGTCGCCACCGAATACGGCCTCGACGCGCCGAAGCCGCTCACCACGGATGGGGCGCGATCGATCATGGAACGCCTATGGAATCACGATGACCTGGTCGAGCGACGGGACGAGTTGGATCTCACACTCGATGGCGACTACCTCGAACTTCACGGCGGGCGTCGGGGCGTCGGTGAAGTGCTGGTTCGGCAGTTCGGCTACGCCGCAGCAGCCCGGTATCTCGACAACAGCGAGGAACAGGTCCGTGAGGCGTACCAACATATCGAAGCCGCCGAGCGCGCCGACATGGCGACCGAGGCGTTTTCGCAGACGGATCAGCGTGTTCGTGACAAATAACCACTTGTAACCTTCGCTGTCGTGGGTTATATGGAATAGTTCTCCTTCGGCATTGAACGAAAAGACTGTCGAGGTGGAGTGAGTAGGTAGCGTATGGACCCCGAGAAGCACCCGTCGATCAGCGAGAGCTTCGAGCTACTCAGTAGTAACCGCCGCCGTCTCGTGTTTCAATACCTCAAACAGCACCCGAACCCCATCGCCCTTGACGCTCTCGCGGCTCGGGTCGCGCGTTGGGAGCAGGCGCCGGCGGTCGAGCCCCCGGCGGCCGAGATCGAGTCCGTGCGCGAGTCGCTCCGGACCACCCACCTACGGAAGCTGTCCGAGACGGGACTCATCAGCTACGACGACGGCCGAGAGGAGATCACAAGCCACACTGCGACGATCGTGGCCTCGCTGGAGAACGCGCGGAACGTGATGGAGTTCTTGTGGCAGGCGGAGCCGGACGGGGAGTAAGTCGCCTGTCGACTGGACCGTCGCCAGACACGGTGCGGGCTCATCATCCTCTGGGCACGGGCTATGTCCGCTATGATGACGGCCTCTCAGTCGTCGATGACCGCGTGAGAGATGCAGCTCGCGATCTCGCCGCTGCCAGTGCCGGCGTCAGTCCACCCTCCATCGAGGAGGCGTATGTTCTTCCACAGTTCAGTCAGCGCTGGTGATGCTCGACCGAATGTACGACGACCTCAACATCGGCGTTAGCTACCGAGCATAAGTACAGACCTGAGCAGAGATCAGCTAGAGCGAGCGGGGGTCGCTATCGACGATACGTGCGAAGGCGACGTTCTCTTGAACCTGCTCAATCTCGACAGTGGGCTCGTCTCCTGGTTGAGCGCTAGGAATGTCGACCATTGAGACTCGTTTCTGCTATTCAGAACCCACAGAACAAGAAAGTTGTATTCGAGAGATGAGCATGCTTATCAGTAATCTATCGTTAAGACTGTCTCCGAATCGTACATTTGTGAGCAATCTGGCTCCTAATCACTGCTATGCGAAGCCGCGTGAATGTCTCGACGACGTGGGGCCTGACACCAACCCAAGTAGTGGATCACCCGAACTGTCGCTAACTCACTTGTTTCGTTTGTAGAAATGCCAAACAGTCAGGTTGGGACTGAAGGATTCGTCCAAACCGATCAGCGAGTCAGTGGTCGGTCGCGGTGTCCGATGTATTGATAAGACCGGTTTAAGCCACAGAACCGTTGTTTGTGAGTTCACTTTCGTCCTTAGATATCTGTCTAAGGTAACTAAGACACAGGAATAAGATGTAGATCTAAGATGTCTGGGGCTGCTGGCTGAGTGGTCTGTCTAATATACGTGTCTTAGATGACTTAGCTATCTTAGTTATCTTAGTTAGATATCTAAGACACATAGATGAGTGTCTGACGTACTTTCATTAGCGAAGGGTCCTAGTGTGCTCATATGCTTGCGTACACGGTATACAGTGAGGCGGGCGGTGTCGGCAAGACCTCGCTCGCTGCGAACGCAGCCGTCGCTCACCAGCGAGCCGGCCTCGATGTGCTCGTGGTCCCTCTCGATCCACAGGACGGTGACTTGAGTCGTCTACTCGGCGTTGATACAGATCGCGCAGACGCCAATGCGGACAGCTTGGTCCGTCATATGGTTGGGAGCCCACGGGGTCCCTTCGAGGATCTCATCGAAACTGCCGAGGGGATCGACATTATCCCGGAGCACAACTCGCTTTCCGATCTCACCCAACACCTCGATAGAGAACAGCAAAAAGCCGAAGACTTCGGTGACGCCTACAACGTCCACGCGCAGTTGCGGCGAGTTCTCGGCGAAGCAGGTGTCCCCGACAAGTACGATATCCTCATCTGTGATCCACCGGCGACCGAAGGATCGCACCTCTACAACGCGATTTACGCAACGCGGAATCTGCTTCTCCCGATCGAGCCGTCGGCAAAGGGCCAAGCTGCCGTCGAGGGGCTCGAAGAGCTCGCGACGAACTTTGCGGACCAGCTCAACATCGATGTCGGCGTGTTGGGTGCGGTGCCGATCGGGTTCAAGGGAACACGCGATCAAGAGGAGATGCTCGAAACGATCCCGTATGAGGTCCCCGAGATCATCGGAGACCGGACCTCACTCATGGAGGGTTGCTGGCGACAGCAGTGTTCTGCGTTCGAGTACGTTCAGGCGCATCGTGATCGTCGGCGTGACTACGAAGTGGAGACGCTTGCGCAGTTTGATCGCATCGCTCGGTTCATCGAAACGCAGGGCGGAATTGAAGCTCCAAATCCCCCCGAACCAGGAACACTCGATGAGGACGAACAAGAGGTGACCGCGTGATGGGCGGCTTCAAAAGCGGAGCCGCCGACGACGATTGGGGAAGTACGGAGACAAACGATGTGACAGAGTCCACGACAGAGGCTGAGACAGACGCGACCGATACTGAGACTGAACCAACCGCTAGTGATACGTCGGATGCTGCGATTCGATCCACGGCAGAACGTGTGACACAATCGTCTCAGCGAAACCTCCCGTGGGTACTCACGCGAAACAGTATTACTGACGGCCGCGAACAGACTGTGCAACTCCACCTCCAACAGTCGACGGTCAACACGCAGCGTGAGACGACTCGAACGCTTGAGGCAGCGCTCGGTGAGCCGGTCAAAAAGGCGGATCTCCGCGAAGCCGCGCTACTCGTCGGGCTTCAACACACAGAGGAGATCGCTGCAACGCTTCGGGAGTGGGGATACGATCTGGATTGAGCAAACGAAACGGCAATCTGTTCTCTTAAAAAACCTCGCGGGAACGCAAGAAAACGTATATTTCCCTCGCCGTCACAGCTTTGCCATGTCCCTTTCTTTGAGCTGTTACCGTTGTGGAGAACACTACGATGACGACACCCGTGTCCAGTGCGTCTGTGGGGAACCGCTCTGGATCGACACGCAGCCGACGACGTTCTCATGGGACGACTGTCCCAACCGGGACGGGATGTGGCGGTACGAGGCGTTGTTGCCGATCGATCGGCCGGATGGTGTCGCACAGGCCGCAGGCGGCACGCCGCTCGTCAGGAGTCCCGGGCTCGACGACATCGCCGGTGGTCAGGTGTTCGTCAAAGACGAGGGTGAACATCCGACCGGTGCGTACAAAGATCGCGGGAGCGCGGTGGCGGTCCCACACGCAACCGCGATCGGCGACGACGTCATCGGTACTGTCTCGTACGGGAACATGGCGATCAGCACCGCCGCCCACGCGACGAGCCTCGATCGAGAGTGTATCGTGTTCGTCCCATCGGATATCTCGGCGGTACGACTGGAACTCATCGCCCAGTACGAACCGACTATCATGCAAGTCAGCGGCGAGTACGGGAAGCTGTACGGAGACGCGCTTGACCTGTCTGAACGGCTTCCGATCAGCGTTCTCGTGAGCGACGCGCCGACCCGTATCAGCGGGTACAAGACGGCGGTGTTCGAAATCTACGACTCCCTCGCCCCGAAGACGCCCGACGTGATCGCCCTGCCAGCGAGCTCCGGCGGGTTCGCCTCAGGCGTCTGGCTGGGTATTCGGGATCTCGAAAGCGCGGGACTGATCGACGATCCACCGCGGATGTGTCTCGTCCAGACCGCCGCCGCCGATCCGTTAACGCGAGCGTTCGAAGCGGGTGCGATAGATCCGACGCCCATGTCACCCGACGAGACCGGCGACACAATCGCTCACTCGATCGGGAATCCGGATCCGCCGAGCGGCGCTCGGGCACTCGCCGCGGTTCGCGACACAGACGGCGTCATCGTGTCCGTCACCGACGACGAAATACGCACCGCACAACGCCAGTTCGCGGTCGAGGGCGGCTTCTGCGTTGAGCCGGCATCTGCGACGACGCTGGCGGGCGTATCGCGCTTGGCAGAGCGTGGCGAAATATCCGAGGACGAATCAGTCGTTCTCATCCCAACTGGGACGGGGTTCAAGGAGTTGGGAACCGGCAGAGCAGACATCGCGACCGAGACAGTACACAGGGCTGACCTATCGGACCGACTCGAGTCGTTGCTTCCTCCGCGAAGCGACTGATGACGGCGGCTGGAACAGTCAGACGCCCCAGATGACGGCAATACCGGCCGTCGCGACGACGGCGAGGAGCAGTTGGAGTGGGCCACCAACCCGGAGGAAATCTGCGAACTCGTAGCCACCAGGCCCGTACACCATGAGGTTCGTCTGGTAGCCCACCGGCGTCATGAACGACGTCGCGGACGCGAACATCACCGCGAGGAGGAACGCGAACTCGTTGGCGCCGAGCCGAGCGGCCGCGTTGACGCCGACGGGGATCATCAGCACCGCCGTCGCCACCGGTGTGATGACACTCGCCAGCATGCCGGCGACGGCGTACAGGACGAACATGACGCCCACGTCTGGAAGGTACTCGCCGGTCGCGACGAGGAACTCTGAGACGACGGCCGCGCCGCCCGTGGACTCCAGCGCGATCCCGAGCGGAATGACCCCCGCTAGGAGGAAAATCACGTTCCACGAGACGGCGTCGTAGGCGTCGGCGGTGGTCAGACAGCCGGTGACCACCATCGCGACGACGCCGGCCAGCGCCGCGATCACGATCGGGAGAACGTTGAGGGCCGCGAGCGCGACGACGCTCACGAGGATTCCGACGGCGACCGGCGTCTTCGGCGACAGCGGTGCGATCTCGTCGATATCCGAATTGGCCAGCCGATCGAGCGCGCGCTCGTCGGCGACGACGAGATCGCCGGTGTCCGTGAAGTACCGGACGGACGCCGGCGTCGTCCGGACCAACAGCAGGTCGCCCGCCTGCAACTCGCGGTCGGCAAGGTCGGTGCGGAACAGGTCGCCGCCGCGGCGCACGGCGAGCACGGTCGTCTCGTGGTAGTCGTGGAGCCCGGTCTCGGCGACGGTTTCGCCGACGAACGGCGATTGGTCCGGAATCACCGCCTTCGCGAGCATGCCGTCGGTGGCCGACGACTCGAAGGTCTCCTCGGTCACCGTCTCGCGGGGTCGCCTCCCGAGTTTCGTCTCCTCGCGGAACCCCCTGACCGCCCACACGGGACCGTGGACGACCACGCCGTCGCCCGCCTCGATGACCCGGTCGGAGTGCGGGCCGGCGTACGCCTTGCCGTCGCGACGGACCTGCAGGATGCGGACCTCCGGGTACGCGCGATCGAACGCCTCGACGGACAGGCCGACCACGGCCGATCCCGGTCGGACGTACAGGTGCGTGAGGTAGTCGTCGAGGTCGAACTCCGCGACGGGGTCGCTGTCCACGGGGACGCGAGCCGGGGTGAGCCGCCAGCCGACGGTCAGGAGGTACGCGAGCCCGACGGCGAGCAAGACGGCGCCCAGTTTCGTGAACTCGAACATCCCGATTCCGTCGCGACCGTCGATGAGGAGGCGCGCGAAGTCGCTGGCGAGGATGTTCGTCGAGGTCCCGATGAGCGTGAGCGTGCCGCCGAGGATGGCGGCGTACGACAGCGGGAGGAGGAGCTTCGAGGGGCTCAGCTTCGAATTTTCGGCGAGGCCGATGACCATCGGGATGAAGACGGCGACGACCGGCGTGTTGTTCACGAACCCTGCAATGGGGCCGGTCGTACAGACGGTGGCGACGAGCGCGCGGAACTCCCGGCCGGCGGTGAAATCTGCGAGGTAGACGCCGAGCCGTTCCACGATGCCTGTCTCCTGGACGCCCGCGCTGAGCATGTACATCGCGATGATGGTGACCGTCGCGGGGTTTGCGAACCCGGAGATCGCGGCCCGCGAGCCGACGCCCGTCCACGGTTCGAGGATGACGAGCGCGGCGACGACGCTGATCGCGGTGACGTCGTTGGGGACGACCTCGGTGACGAACGCCACCAGCACGGCGACGATGAGCAGGAAGACGACGGCGACGCCCGACACCTCGAAGATCGGCATACTCGGGATGACTCATCTCGGTCCCTTCACTGTTACTCTCGTCTGAGCCCGCCGCCGATCGAGAGGCTGATTCGAGATTAGCTGTTTCGGACGAGAATCCGTTTGAAGAAGAGTATTTCAACAACGCTGTTCGAACTGCATCGATACGCATCCGTCGACACGCGGTTCAAAATGGTTTGGCACCCGGCTCGTCGTCGTCGGACCCTCAGTCGTCCGGCTCGCAGTCGCCTGGTGTCACGTCGTTGTTCTGAGACGCCACTTCAACGATCGCCTCGTCGCCGTTCCGACAGACGGCGTTGTCCCGAATGACGTTCCCGTCGGATTGTCTGAGATGGATCCCGTCGTCCACGTTGGAGCGGATGGTGTTCCCGATTATGGACCCGTTGTTCGCGTTCCGTAGGAACAGCCCGTCGTCCGCGTTCTCGGTCAGGACGTTGCTTCGGACGGCGGACCGCGACGTGTTCTGCAGGTCGATTCCGTCGTCGCCGTTGCTCAGACCCGTGTTCTCGACGAGCAGGTTTCTGTTGCCGACGACGTATATCCCGTTGTCACCGTTGTTCGTGGCGTTGTTCGCGTCTATTTTGCTGTCCGACACGCGCTCGAATGCCACGCCGTCGTCGAAGTTCTGACGAAGTTCGTTCCGGCGAACGGTCACGTCCGTGCTGTCGGTGACGTGAATTCCGTCGTCGCTCTGCTCGACGCGATTATCGGAGACGACTATTTCCTCAGTCGACTGCACGATCACGCCGTGGTTGTAGCTTCGCTTGACGGTATTGTTCGCCACGACGGACTCGTGTGTGGCGTCTTTCGACCGCTGCCCGATCACGAACGGTCGGCTGATCTCGTTCGCGAATCCGCCTTGGAATCCGAGGATCCCGGCCACTGCGGGGCGATCGACGACGACGAACTCCACACTTGGCACCGCGTCACCGCTTTCGACGTATCGGATACCTCCCGACCGAGCGTCCGTCACGACGTTGTTCCTCGTCTGCGTGCCCGGGGAACTGCGGACGCGGATCCCGACTCCAGAGATCGCCTCCAGTCGATTCTCCTCGATCGCGACGACCGCCGCCTCGTCGACGCCGATCCCGGCGTCCGCGGCGTTCGTGATGTCGTTTCCGACGACGGAGACGTTCTGGGCCCCCGTGACCCGAACGCCGATACCAGACGTGTCTGACACGGTATTGTTCTGGACCGTCGCATCGCTGGCGTTGGCCCGAAGGTCGACGGCCGTTCCGGTCAGACCGCTGAACGCGTTGTCGCGAACGGCGACATCGCTGGCCGCCGCGAGCCGCACTCCGTCGGTCCCGTCCCGCACGCCGTTGTCGGCGACTGCGATGTCCTGCGACGAGCCCTCGATCGTGATCCCGACGATTGCGGCGGTCGTGACACGCACGTTGGTCACGGATCCGCGCTCGACGCCGTCGAACGCCACGCCGACCTGCCAGCCGGAGAGACTCGCGTTCTTCACCGAGACGTTCTCGGCGTCCGTCGCGAGGATCGCCGGCCCTCGTGCGGCGTCCTCGCTCGACGTGATCGCGTACCCGTTTCCGTCGACGGTGACGTCGTCTGCGGTGACGACGAGACACCCCGTTTCGGGCGCGTCCGAAACGTCGGACGAGAGGACGTACTCCCCTGATGATTCGATCGTGGTACACGACGAGATCGGCGTCGCGTCCGGTGACACGTTGCTCGGTGCGGCCGTCGCCGCGGCGGGTCCCAGCGCGGCGATCAGCATGACCGCGACCAAAAGCATCGCCCCGGTACTACGGTGAAGTGTTCTCATACACGGCGCGTACCGACGCTTTTTCCCCATATTGTAAGGGATACCATTCGCCCGCCGTCGCGTCCCCGACCGTCGGAAACGAACGGTTCGGACATGGCCTCGAAACGTCGGCTTACCATCGGTTTAAGCGCCTTCCAACGCGTCCACCGAACGCGGTGGTGCGGAATTCGGTCGGACCGTATGAGGGATTCAGTCGGACCGTGCGCGGAGTTTGAGCCAGTGTGTGGTGTGTGAGTCAAGGTTCGCCTACCAGTCGACGTTATCCCCGGAGATCTCCGGTGTGAAGGTGACTAACGAAGTGATCCGGATCTGGCTGTATGCGATATGCAACTTCAATATCTGACATCGTCGAGCGTCGTCGTGGAGGCGGGAGAGACCACAGTCCTCTGTGACCCGTGGCTGCTCGACGGTGCGTTCAGCGGTGCATGGCACCACTACCCACCGTTGGAGTTCGCTCCGGAAGAGTACGGCCACGTGGACTACCTCTACATCTCTCGCCCCCACCCGGGACGGCTACATCCGCCGACCCTAGAGCGATTGGACGACGACATCCCGGTGCTCGTTCACGCCGACGCTCCCGACCGACTGGGAGAGACCGTCAAGCGCCTCGGGTTCGATCTCGTTGAACTCCCGGACGCGGACCGGACGAGTCTCGGAGACGACCTCGTCGTCGAGGTCTTCGCTGCCGGACCCGACGCCGAGCACTCGGCCGAACTCGACGAACACGACCGAGAGTTGGCGTCGTCGCGTCCCTGGCACGCTGACGGTGCAGTCCCGACGGCAGACGCGGCACCGCTCGCGGTCTTCGACGACAGCGAATCGGTTCTCGCGAATGCGAGCGCCTGTCGCTGGCCGGTCGCCGAGGGCGCCTGTGCCGCCGTCACCGAGCGATACGGCGATATCGACGGGCTGATAACTCCGTACGCAACCGCCGACTCGCACCCCCAGTGCCGGATCGACTACCCGTACGACCGGAAGCTCGCAGCTCGCGACGAAGCCGTTCGGAGCATGTACGCGGGGGCAGAGGCGTTCGTCAACGCCCTCAAACCCCACTACTTCTTCCCCGTCGCCGACCAGTACGCGCTCGGCGGATCTCTTGCAAGGGTCGATGAGTACGTCGCTTTACAGACGCAAAACGAGGCGTTCTGGCACTTCGCTGGGAGCCCGTTTATCGAGCCTGCGGACAGTCTTCCGGTCGTCATCAACAGCGAGGAGCACTTCGACCTCGAAACGGGCGAACCGTCCGCAAACTTCGTACCGATCGACCGCGACGAGCGCCGAGAGTACGTTCGGACCGAGCTCGCGAGGCGCTCGCTCGCGTACGAGTCCGACGACCGACCGACGCTTGAGGATCTCAGGACACTCCTGCCCGACGCGTACGAGAACCTCGAGGCGAAGCGTGCAGAGATGGACTGGGAGAGCGAGACGACCGTTCTGATCGACCTCGTCAGGGATACCGCGGTCGCCGTCTCCATGTCCGGAGACGGGTACGAACTCGTCGATCAGAGTCCGGGGACGGCGGTCGAAGCCCCGTTTCTCTATCTGACGATGGACTCGCGACTGCTCCGCAGGGTCCTCTCCGGATCGCAGCGCGTCCGATTCAGCGACGCGCGGCTGGGCTCACACGTCCGGTTCGAGCGGGAGCCCGATGTTCGGGAGCCGCCGCTCGATCGGGCGTTGGACGCGTACCACGCATAGTGCTCCCGATTATGCTGCCCATAACAATGCTTGGACCGTCGGTGTTCCTCTCCATGGCCTGTGTGTTCTATCGCCCCGCCGCCCCGCCGCGGGGCACAGCATGACGGACTTGCGGTCTGGTGTCGGTCGCAACGTCACGCTCGACATTGCCCTCGTCACCGGGTACGCCCTCGTTGCCACCCTCCTGATCGTCACGGAAGCGATCTCCGGCGCGACTCGGGTCGCTGTCGCGGCTCCGCTCGTCGGGTTTCTCCCGGGATACGCGCTGCTCTCAACGCTCGTCCCCGCCACCGACGGCGGCGAGGGCGGGTCGGTAACAACGTCTCGCCTTCAGTCCCCCGGACTGGCGTGGTTCGAACGGTGTTCGCTGTCGGTCGCCGCGTCGCTCGGGCTACTCCCGATCCTCGCCATCGCGCTGTCCACGCTTGGATATCCCCTCACGAGTGACTTCGTCGCGCTCACGCTGTTCGCCGTCGTATCAGTCTGTGCGTTCGCCGGGCTCGTTCGACGACTCTGGCTTACTGACCGGAAACCGTATGCGCCGCCGTTCGATCGCTGGCACCGGGAGGTGCGTGCCGGGGTGATCGACACCGACGGGGTCGACACGGTGCTGAACGTCGCGCTTGCGCTCGCCGTCCTGCTTGCGATGAGCGGGCTGGCGTACGGCCTCGCCGCCCCGGACCGTGGCGAATCGTACACGGAAGCCGCGCTGCTCACCCAGGAGAACGATTCGCTCATCGCTGGGGGGTACACGACGGCCGTCAGCCCCGGCGAACCGGTCCCGCTCACGCTGTCCGTCGAGAACCAGGAAGGGGAGCCGATCGAGTACACCGCGGTGGTCGTCGTCGAACGGGTTCGGACGGACGGCGAGTCGGTCGACGTGCTCGAACGCGAGGAGATCGCCCGGCACTCGCTGTCGATCTCCGACGGCGCGACCCGGACGCAGGACCTCAACGCGACGCCGGACATCATCGGCGATCGGCTCCGACTCAGTGTGTTCCTCTTCCAGGGTGACGTGCCGGACACGCCGACGGCAGCCAACGCTGACGAACGGCTCTTCCTCTGGATCGATGTCCAACCGAGCGGCGGCGACGCTTCGTCGCTCACCGGCGTTGGCCCGTAACATGTGGCCGTGGGAACACCTCGCGTTCGCGTACGTCCTCGTCTCCGGCTATTACCGGCTCGCATGGCGCTCGCGGCCGACCGATGCGGCGGCGATCGTGATCGCGGTCGGCGCGGTCCTCCCCGATCTCATTGACAAACCGCTCGCTTGGGGGTTCGGCGTGCTTCCCGCGGGCCGGTCGCTCGCCCACTCGCTGCTCGTCGTCGTCCCCGTGCTCGCGCTGGTAGTCGCGTTCGGCTACCGGTCTCGCGCGCCACGCACTGCGGTCGCCTTCGCGGTCGCGACGCTCAGCCATCTCGCGGGAGATGTCATCTATCCGCTCGTCGTCGAGAGGGAGCTCCGACTCGGATTCCTCTTCTGGCCGATCGTTCCCGCGCCCGCCAGCGACGGTGGATCCGGGGACCTGTTCGCTCAGGTCGCAGAGCGCGTCGGCGAATACCTCTCGTTCCTCGTCACGCCGCGAGGCGCCCTCTTTCTCGTCGCCGATCTCGCGCTCGTCCTCGTCGCGGTCGCCGTCTGGTACCACGACGACATGCCGGGACTTCCGGACCGCTCTCGCCCATAACCGGCCCATAACAAATACTCCGACAGCCGGATATCGCGTCGATGACACTCCGAACTGCCGTCATCGGCGGTGGAACTGTCTCCAGCGTCCACCTCGACGGCCTCGACCGAAACCCCCGTACTGATCTCGTCGCCATCTGTGACCTCGACGAGGACACCGCGCGCGGTATCGCAACCGAGTACGACATCCAGGCGTTCTTCGACGTCGAGGAGATGCTAGCGAAGCTCGACCTCGACTGGGTACACGTCTGCACACCGGTTCAAACGCATCTCCCGATCGCCAAGACCGTGATCGAGGCGGGTATCCCGGTACAGATCGAGAAACCGATCACCGAGACGTACGAAGAGTTCGAAGAGCTCGCGTCGTTCGCCGAGCGACACGACGCCGTCGTCTCAGAGAAACACAACCACGCCTTCGACCCGGTCGTGCGTCAGGCCTTGCGGATGAAACGGGAAGGCGAGCTCGGCGAGGTTCGCGGCGTCGACGTGATCTACACGGGATCGAGTCGCCCCGACGACCCGAACCGCGGTCCGTGGAACTTCGACCTCGCCGGCGGGGAGTTCGAGGAGGGAATTCCGCATCCGATCTACATTACACTCCGCGCGGGCGGGTATCCACGCAGCGAGTCGGACCTCGAAACCACCACCGCGCTCTTCAGCGATTACGACCGCCCCTTCGACTACGACGGCGCACAGGTCCAGTACGTCACGGACGACGAGGTGCTCTGCACGACGAAGGTGCTCGGCGGGACGCGTCCGGTGCGAGAGCTCAAAATCCACGGATCGAAGAAATCGGTTACCGCCGATCTGCTCTCGCAGACGCTTATCGAACACGACCGCGACTACAAGCGCTCGGGCGCCACGAGAGCGTTGAATAACGTCGATCAGGCCGTAGACCGGGCTACGGGAACGATCGCGAACATGCGCTCGGTCCTCGACAGGGCCCGGCACGACGACTGGGACACGCTCCGGCTCCTGAACGCGCACTACTATCAGAACCACGCGGAGTCGATCGCGCTCGAAGCGGGAGACCCGTCCCGGATGCCGGTTCCGCTCTCAGAGTCGCGGTGGACCATCCTGCTCATGGAGGAGATCCGTGACGCCGCTCGCCGCGACAACCCGCGGGACCTCGACGCGGTCGAGGCGTCGGTCGGCGGCGACGAGTGAGCGGGACGGTGATGCAGCGCCCGCTCTCCTCGCTGGACGACGCGCTCAGGGCCACCGGCAGCCGGCTCGTGAGCCGTCACCCGCGGTGGCAGTCGGTCCTCCTACGGGCTCGCGACGGCTACGCGCGGACCCACGTTCGTCTCCGGTGGGGCGTCAACCGACTCCGATACGCGGTCCCGCCGGACCCGTACCGGTTCATTACGATCGATCCCGCGACGATCCATCGCGTCGTTCCGGTCAGCGGACCGAAGTTCCAACACGCCGGCACAGTCGTCGGCGGCGACTGGGACCAGACGACGGAGCGCTTCGAGGAGATGGACGTGTTCCGGGCGTACGAGCGCCACTTCGAGGACGATGTCCCGTGGTGCGAAACCGAGTTTTACAGCCGTATCGTCTCCGAGATCCGGGACGGAAATACTCGCTGGGGCTGTCGGACCCAGGCGGCGTTCGACGAGCGCTGCGAGCAGCTCGATCGGCTCTACGAGACCATCCGGACCGACGGCTATCGGACGCAGACGGAACTCCGGTCGTCGAAGGCGGCCGACCCGATCGAGGGAGACCACCCCTCACAGAATCGGGTGCAATTGAAGACCGAACGGCTCAAACACGAGATCGCCGTGAACATCGGCCGAGACGGTGAGGTGTTCTTTTCCGACGGCCGCAACCGCCTGTCGATTGCGAAGCTGCTAGACCTCGACAGTGTCCCCGTTCGCGTGCTTCGCCGTCATCGACGGTGGCAGGCGATCCGCGACGCGTACGTCCGCGGCGAGCCGATCCCGGCGGAACACCGGGACCACCCGGACCTGAGGGGACTCGACCGCGGCGAGCGCTGATCGGTGCGGCGTAACCGACTCGACTGGTACCCGACCCTCTCTCCGCGTTCCAGCCTCCCCGCCTTCAGACCTGGTGCTCGCTCAAAACCTCGCGCTTGCCCCAAACCTCACGCTTGTCCCGAACCTCGCGTTCGCCCCGAACCTCGCGCGCGACGCTTCCCATCGTCCGAACCCGGAGATCGCTCTCGTTCCGCCGACGGTTCAGGTGTTCGAGGATGGCGTCGAGTCGCTCCGTGCCGTCGGGCTGGAGGAGGTTGTGCGGGTGAAACCACATGTGGAAGATACCGTCGGCGTCGACCGCCTTGTCGATGCCGCGCTTCGCGACGGACACGACCGGTCGATGTCCGACGAGCTTTGCGGCACGCCGCGCCGCTCCTTCGAAGCTGAAGAGATATAGCGACGCCGGCACGTCGACGAGTCCATATTCGTCGATTTTTGGGGTGACTATGGGCGGTTCGGATCCCACCGATGACCAGTCTAGGAGCTTCAACAGCGACCGGAACGGCATGCCGTCGTACCACCGATCTGGCCCCCATCCGCGATAACAGCCGAACCCCCGCTCCGCGAGTACGTCTCGGTGTGCGACCCGGTTCCGCGGGTGGACGAAGCTCTCCGCCTCGATGTCGAACTGCTCCGCTGCGGCCTGCCACTCGGCCAACTCTGCGTCCGCGACTGCCCGGTCGGCGCCGTTCAGTACCACGTGCGAGAAGGTGTGTGAACCGACCTCGTGATCTTGATCGGCCGACAGTACGGCCTCGACCAACTCTGGCGCGTGCCAATCGTCGGCAGACGTGGCCTGCCCGGGCGGACACGAGAACCACGTGGGGGACAGCGGGTGGCCCTTGTGTCTGCCGTCGCACTCTTCTAAGAAGAGGTGGCCGACGATCGCCCAGGTCGCCGGCACGTCGTGTTTCGCAAGGAGACGAAGCGCCGCCTGCCACCCTTCTCGTGCGTTTTCGATCCGGTCGGGCACGGTCTCGAGGTCGTGGTACCCCCACGACAGCTCCGCGTCGATCGAGATGACAACGTCACCCACGCGATCTCACCTCGGGAAAGATATCGCTCATGGTTATTGTTGCGCTTTGGTGATCCCGGCGAGATCACGGAGGCCGTCGCGGAGCTCGACTCGCGGGTCGAACCCGAGTTGACTGTGTGCGGCGGAAATGTCCGCACGGCTGCGCTCGACGTCGCCGTCGCGCGGGTCGATATGGACGATCTCCGAGTCGGTCCCCGTTATCGACTGGATCTGGTCGGCCAGATCGCGGATCGTCACGCTCTCGCCGGTGCCGATGTTGAACGCGCATCCGACCGCGTCGGTGTGGCCGGCCGCGAGATTCGCTCGAACCACATCGGCGACGTGGACGAAGTCTCTAGTCTGCTGGCCGTCGCCGTGAACGGTGATCGAGTCACCGGCCCGCGCCTGATCGAGGAACGTCCCGATGACGCCGCTGTAACTCCCGCCCGACTGACGCGGGCCGTACACGTTGAAGTACCGGAGCGCGACCGTGTCGAGCCCGTAATGCTCGTGGTACAGCCGCGCGTAGTGGTCGATCGCGAGCTTGTCGACGCCGTACGGGGAGTCCGGCTGCTTCGGGTCCTCCTCGCTGACCGGGAGTACGTCGGGGTCGCCGTAGATGGCGACGCTCGACGCGAGGACGACGCGTGCGTCCTCCGAGCGTGCGCGCTCCAGCACGGCGAGTGTGGCGGCCGCGTTCCGATCCTGACTCTCTGCGGGATCCTCAACCGACGCCGGGACGCTGACGAGCCCCGCCTGGTGGAAGACGATGTCGACCCCGTCCATCGCCCTCGCGAGCACGTCGTCGTCGCGAATGTCCCCCTCGATGAACGTCGCTCCCTCGGGGACGTTCTCGGGTCGCCCGTTCGTCAGATCGTCGACCACGCGGACCTCGTTGTCCCCGACCAGCGCGTCGGCCAGATGGCTTCCGACGAACCCCGCGCCGCCCGTGACGAGGATCGTTCGGCCGCGGATCGGGGTCGTGTCGACCGTCGTCGCATCGGACTGGTCCATACTGGCGTTTCCCCAGTAAGGGGGTTTGTTATGGACCGCTTTTTCTGCTTTCGAGGGATTCACGCGAAGAAGCTGGCGGCCTCACGGACGTCGAGGGTTCCGCTGAGAACGGCGAGGATCCCCCACACTGCGACCCCGAGCCCGACCGCACCGAGGAGCGTGGCGATCCCGGAGATGTACGGGAGCGCGACGTAGACCACAGCGCTCATCCCGACGGTGATGAGACAGACGATTCCCAGCATCCGCCCCACGCTCCCGAAGTCGACGTCGAGTTCCTGGTGAATGAAGTAGACGTTCGAGAGCGTGTACACGGTGTAGGTGACGACCGAGGCCGCCGCCGCGCCGACCACGCCGAACACGGGGATGAGGGCGAGGTTCAACAGGAAGTTCGAGACGGCCATCGCCGACTTGATGATCGCCCGGGACCGGGCCCGACCGAGGAAGTCGAGCCCGTCGCTCGTCACCTTGTTGATCGCGTTCACGAGGATGAACCCGCTGAACACCTGCACGACCGGAACGGCCTGGAGGTAGTCCGGACCGAAGACGTGCCGCACCATCGGGTCGGCGACGAGGATCAGCCCGGCGACGCCGGGGACGTACAACAGCAGGACAGTCTCCAGCGACCGCCGATAGAGCATCGCGGCCCGCTCGCCGCGGTTGCCCGATTTCTCCTCGCCGATCGCCGGCGAGATCGTGAACCCGAACGCGGCGGCCGGCGCGGCGACGAAGTCCGACACCTGCTTTGCGATCGTGTAGTACCCCACCGCGGTCACGTTCATCAGCACGCCGACGAGCAGGGCGTCGACCTTCTTGTCGAGGACGTTCGCTCCTCTGGTCGCGGTGAGCGGGATGCTGTACTCGAGCAGTCGTTTGGTGAGGTCCGGCTCCGCCGTCTCTGCGGTCGGGTTGGGAACGTAAAACCGGCGGTAGATGACGACGCCGCCGACGATCGCTGCGAGAAACGCCGCAACCGCGTAGCCCGCGAGCGCGCCGGCGACACCGAGTCCGAGCGCGACGAATCCGGCGACGAACACGAGCCGACTGACGCCGATGATGACGCTCAGGACGGCGGTCCACGTGACCCGGTTGAACCCCTGAAAGAGCGCGCTGAAGTACTTCGAGAACGCTTGGGCCGCGACGTAACACCCCCCGACGAGGAGGAACGGGATGATCGATGGCGTCCCAGCGAGGCGGGCGACCGGCTCCCCGATGACGACAACCCCGGCCACGACGACGGCGACCAGCACGATGAGCGACACGAGGGAGCGACGGAGTACGTACGGCACCTGTCCCGGCGCAGTCTCCGAGAACTCGGTGACGTACCGGGCGGCCGACTTCGGGAGGCCGAGCGTCGCGAGAATCGTCACGACGCCCAACGCGGCGAGTACGAAGTTGAGCTGTCCGTACTCTTCGGGTGTCAGGAGGTATCGGGTCAACAGGACGATGAGCAGCCCGTTCGAGAGCTTGTTCACAATGTCGCCCCCGAGCAGCGCCTTCACTCCCTTTGAGAGGCGATCGGAGAGCGACATTTACGCTGCCCCCACCCCCGCTGGTCTACCGAACGGTCCCGCGTTCTCACCCCCTCCGATCTGTGGCGGCGCGTTCGCCGCCGTCACACCCCCTGCCGCATCTGCTTCGATCGATCGCTGTTCTTCCGGTGGGACGTAGTGCAGTCGGAACCCCTCGCTGCTCATCACCCGGTTTACGCCGGGAGTCGCGTCAAGTGCCCGAAAGCCCTCCTCGCCGTATCGGAGCCCGTCGTAGAGCGCAACCTCCCGCAGTCGATCGGTGCGGGTCGTCGCCATATACCGACCGTCCTCGTAGTGTTCGGTGTAGTTCCCTGCCGCGAACACCGAGGTTGGGATCGGATCCTTGTACCCGGGGAAATTGAGCGTCTCGCGCGCGCGATTCGTCCCGTAATGGTAATCGACGTATCGCTCCGGCCCGCCGCGGATGCCGGCGAACTGGACATCAGACTGGCGATATTCGAAGGCCGAGCCGTATCCATCGATCTGCGCATCTGTGACCTGCTTGTTCGGTTGGTACACGTACGGGGACGGGTGAAAGGCGGCGAGTCCGAGCGGTAGCAACACCAATAGCAGCACGATGACGAGGACCGTCGTACCGCCGATACCGCCGCTGTCCGATCCCCATCCGCCGTCCGGTCTCCACCCGTCCCGTTGCTGCCCGTCGTTCTCTTCCATCCCATCGAGCGCGTACGCGAGCGCTGTCGCCCCGAGAACGGTCACCGGGACCATGATGAACCCCTGATATCTGAAGTACATGTCGCCGGACGCCGACGCGAGGACGACGAGGAACACCGCGAAGACGGGAACAAGCGCCGCGCCGAGGTACGTCACTAGCGTGTTCGCCTCGGGATCCGGAAACTGCCGAAACGGTGCGAGCGTGAGCACGAGTCCGGCGAGCACCGAGAACACTGCTGCGACGAGGAACATCTTGATGAACAGCTCCGGAAGGCTTCCGCCGACGGTGGTGAGTGACGTCGACTTCTGTGCCACGAGGTTCCCGGCCGACGATCCCGTGGACAGGATGCTCAGCACCGTCGAGGCGATGGCACCCTGAACCCGCTCGAAGCGGGGTGCCCACAGGGCGAACGCGGCGACGATGACGGCAGTCTGAACGTGGAGCAACCGGTGGCGCACGGCTGTGCTCTCCCCGAAGTAGCGGAACGCCGCCTGGGTCCCCGTGATGGCGACGAAACACAGTCCGAGGTTAAGCGCCTGTTGTGGGTGGATGAACAGGAGTGTGATCGATGCGCCTGCGAGTAAGATTCCGATGCCAGACACCCCTCGGGGACGGGGGATCCACGATCGAATTATCCCCCGCGCCGACGCGTTTCTCACCGATCCGCGGTAGACGTAAAGCAGCGCGAGGTAGAAGAGGAACGCCGAGTAGAGGATCCCTTGGCTCGCGGCATGTGCGTTGAAGTGGACGGCGATGTTGTTGACGGGAACGAACAGCGTGGCCGCGAAGAGTCCGGCCGCGTACGCCCGCGGGGTGCGGCCGATTAGTTGGACGGCAAGCGGCACGCAGAGCAGGAAGACGAGCGGGAACGCAAGCAACACCACGTAGAGGTTCGATGCGAGTAGCGAGATCCCTGCCGTCTCCCCCACGACCACCGTCGCCGTGTGGATCCCGGGATAGAGCAACTGGTCCGGAGGGAGGGTTCCGGCGCTGATCTCTCGCGCCCACCCCACGTGGCTGAGCGAGTCGCCGCCGCCAAGAAACGTGTAGCCGCGGAGGATCGGCAGCGCGACGATCGCGAGGGCTGCACTGCCGCCGAGCAGTAGCGCCGAGTCGTGGGTGCGGGTGTCTCGGGGGGCGGTGAGTCCGACAAGGACGGCGACGGCGAGCGCGATCCCGAGGCCGATCCAGACGAGGGTCGGCGTCGACTGGTAGATCGACAGCTCGTACCCGCTGGCGGGTGTGCGGTTGGCCACGACGAGCGCAGTGAACAGCGCAAGGCATCCGACGATCGATCCGATCTTTGAGAGATGTGAAAAGGTAGGTGACATGAGACTCGATCCGTTGGTGTTACCCTCACTGACTGCCGGTCGGGGTTTGTTATGGACAGCGTATCGCCGGGTGTCGCGGTCGTTGAGCGAGTCCGTCCTCGCGGTCGTCGGACGTATCTCGGAGTATTCTCGGCTTACCGGCTGCTCGTGGCAGTCAGATCGTCAGTCCTCAACGACTCGCCGATACACCGAGTGAAGCCGGTCGCGGGTGTGTTCGACACTGATCTCTCGGGCGGCGACTCGCCCGTTCGACCGTTCCCCCCGCCTGAGTACGTCTTCCAAGGCGTCGGCGAGTCCGTCTTCGGTGGTGCGGACGGCCGAGGGCTCAACGTGTTCGAGACGCTCTCGGACATCGCCGACGTCCGTCGAGACGACCGGCAGGTTACACGCAAGCGCCTCCTTCACGGCGTTCGGAGAGCCCTCCCGATTCGACGTGAGGAGGAGCGCGTCGGCGGCGTTCATGTACGTCGGCATCCGTTTGTGAGGGACGCCGGTCACCGTTTGCAGTCGAACCGGATCATCGAACCGCTGAGACACGATCTCGACGATGCGGGCCGCACGACCGTAGTTTTTCACCCCGCGCTCTGGCGGATACGGGAACAGGACGTGGTGGGCGTCCTCCTCCCACTCTAGGTCGCGGCGCGCATCGGCGGTCGGCTGGGGAGTGAACCGATCGAGATCGATCCCATGCGGAATGACATCGCAGGGCCGGTCGAGTTCGGCAGCCATCTCGTCGCTCATCACGACGACCGCGTCGGCGTGGGCCGCACAGGCTTTACTCAGCCACCCGTACTCGCCCATGAGGTCCGTCCCCCACAGCGAGATGACCACGGGGAGGTTCGGCTGGAGCACCGCCGGTGGGGCGGTGAGCCCGTAGTTGGCGTGGATCAGGTCGTAGTCCCCGAAGGAGTGTCGCAACGCGGGGGCGAACAGCCGGAGGTAATCGAACGGGCTCCGCCCATCGGTCTCGCCGTCATCGTAATTGCGACTACCCGGGACGGAGATCGTCGTGCTCTCGACGCCGACCGTTTCGAGCGCCTCGACCTGTTGTTCGAAGAACCGAGAGTCTTCGTTCGTGACGAGATTGAGGACCTTCATCGCTCACCGACTCACCAGCCGATAGGCCGCCTTCGCGGCGTCCATTCCTCGTCCTTCGGACTCGAGCGTGTAGTACGGCACGAGCTCGGCGCCGAACTTACTTTTGTACCGACATATCCGCTCGGTGTTCGCGCCCATCAGGTCGTACGCCCCGACCGAGGGAATCGGATCGCCGTCGGCGATGTCCCGGATGACGTTCCAGTGCACCAGTCCGTTGACGCTCGTGCCGTCGTACGTCTCGCGCGACCCGCCGAGCCAGTAGTAGGCGGCGTCGTTGGAGTAGAGGACGACGATCCCCGAGAGGTACTCGCCGTCGGGGCCGCGAGCGACGTACGTTCGACAGCGATCCTCGGCCGCCAGTGCGGTCGTGAGGTCGTCGACGTACTCCTTCGTGAGCGTGAACCCTCTGTCCTGTTCGGCGTACCGGCTTTGAACGGACTCGAAGACCTCGTCGACGCCCTCCGTGGGCGATTTCGTGACGGTCACGTCGAGGCCACGTGCGTCCCTGATCTCGCGACGGAGGCTCTTGCTGAACGAGCCGAGTAGGTCGTCGCTCGGGTCTTGATCCGGAATCTCAAGCATGTAGGTGAAAGAGGTGCCGAGCGAGAGGTCGGACCACACGAACGGGCGGGGGTCAGAGAACGATATCGGACAGGTGGTCCGGAACAACGTGAGCGACTCCTCGACTCCCAGCTCGTCGAGCAGCAGCTCGGTGAACGTGGAGTTGACCTGTTCACGCTTGCGTCGCTTCGGGCTTGCCGGCATGAGTAACGGGCCGAGGCGGGGGATCGACAGCCCGGGTGGCGGCGAGAGTACGGTTGTGCCGACTGTCCGATCCTTGACGAACGCCGGGTACAGGCCGACTACCTGATTCCCTTTCATCCCCGCGTAGAGCCGGAGATCACCGCCCGCGTGGTCGTCGACGACCTCGATCGCCGGTGCGGTGTGAAACACTTCGAATCCGCTCGACGGGAGCGCGTCGCGCCACTCGTCGAGCGAGAGCGTCGTGAGGTCCATTTCATCGTCGGGAGGCGTTCACATCGCTTTGTTATCGTGAGGCTATCGAGCGATCGACGGCGACTGAGACGCTGCTGACGCCAATAAATCGGTGCGTAACAATGCTCATCCGCGACGTGACCCTCCACGTGATTCGGACGATCGAACGCGTACTGGCGTCGAACCCGGTGACGGAGGCGATACTGTTCAACGATATCACGGGATCGATCGGCCGGTTCTTCGAGTCGGCACGCTATCGGCAGGAGTACGCCCGGTATCGGGAGCGGTACGACATTCACCCCGAGTTTCAGTTCAACGGCCCCGGAATCACGATGTACGGGGACGGTACGATCGACCTCGGAGAGAACTCGTACATCGGTCGACACTCGCGGATCCAGGCGATGGACGGGCAGCGCGTTCGGATCGGCGCCAACACCGCGGTGAGCCATTTCGTGTTCTGTTACACGCGAAACTGGGTCGCCGATCAGGACATGCGCGGTCCCGACGCGGACGCGGCCGACGGTGCGGGCCCGGCGGACACGCTCGCGCTCTCCACCCCGAAGGACGCGCTCGCGACGACCGAAGGCGACACGATCGTGGGCAACAACTGCTGGATCGGCGCGTCCGTGTTCCTGACCGAAGGCGTCTCGGTCGGTGACAACACCGTCGTCGGCGCGAACGCGGTCGTCACCGACTCCCTCCCGCCCCACTGCGTCGCCGCCGGGACGCCGGCGCGCGTCCAGAAGTTCAAGTCGTACCTTTCAGACGAGCAGCGGAACGAACTGGCCGACGAGTACGCCGACGTCTTGGCCGCCGATCTCGCCGAGCGCCACCGGAAGGCCGACTCGTCCCAGTAGCGCAGCGCTCTAGAGGCGGCCTCAACTCCTGGTCAGTCGATCGCGAACCGCGCCCGCGATCCCCTCTCCGGCGAGCGAGGCGGCCTGTCGGACCGCTGCGATCGTCGGGCCGGGATCGTCGACGGAGACGAACACTTGGTCGGCGCTGACTAGCGCGGCCGCGAACGGCACGAGCGCCCAGCGGTTCCCGTCGGCGAGCTGTTCGTCGAGCCACTTCAGGTCGCCGTAGAGCAGCCGCTGTTGGACCACGTCGTCGCGGTAGCCGGTCGACGGACGCGGGGTCGCGCCCGTGAGAAGTGCGTAGTGGACCGCGGGAATGTCGACGCCCGAGGCGACCGCGAGCGGCGTCGAGCCCCAGTACCGGCCGTTCACCTCGATGAGCGCGAACTCGTCGTCCGGCGTCCACATGAACTCCACCTGGATCGGGCCGGTCCACCCGAGGGCGTCGACCACCTCCGCCGCATGCTCTAAGAGCCGCTCGTCACGGAATCCTCGAATAAGCGTCGAACTCCCGCCCGAGGCCGGCGTCGTCCGGAGCCGACGCTCTTGGAAGTGCGTGAGGAAGGTCCCGTCGTCGGCGACGCCGACCGTCGTGGTGGTCTGCCCCGGGACGTACTCCTGGATGAGCGGCGGCGTCTGTCGAAAGGAGTCGTTCTCCGCCAACAGCCGGCGGTACGTGTCGACGAGCGCCTCGGGGGAGTCGGCGTAGTGATCGTCGCCGACGAGCTGCGTGTCCAGCCGGTCGTCGTCTGCCCAGACGTTTTTGGACCGGGACTTCACGACGACCGGGTACGAGAATTCGTCCGTGACGGCCTCCACCTCCGCGACCGACTTCGGTGCCAGGGTGGTCGGGGTCGGAACCGACAGGTCCGCCGCGATCTCGAACGTTTTCGCCTTGTCGGCGACGAGCCGGAACCGCTCCCAGTCTTCGACGCCGACGGTCGTTCCGGTCGCCGCGAGCCGGTCCTTGTACTTGGCAACGACCATCGTGGTGTCATCTCGGGTGGGAATGACCGCGTCGTACTCGGTGTCGCTCAGGCGATCGACGAGGGCGTCGACGAACGCTTCCGGTTCGACCGCGGGATCGGGGTACACGAACGCCGACTCGACGTGTCGCGACCGCTCGCCGATCGATCCGTGTCGGACCGAGCTGACATCGACTGCGACGCCTCGCTCGTTCAGGGAGCGAGCGACACTGAGCGACGCCTGGCTGTTGCCGTCGAGGACGAGTACCCGCGGGTCTCGCCCGCGGGCGTGATCGGTCATGTTCGGCCAGTCGGCTTATCCCATCAAAGTTAGCTTGTAGATATCAACAGTTGCTTTGTGGTAAGTCGATCGCTATTGTCACCCCGGTCACGGGTCACCGGGTCACCGGGTCACCGAAGATTGCGGCCCAGGTCCCCGATCCCGTCGTTCGACGCTGCGAGGTCAGCCTCCTCGTAGAACTCGCCGGGCGGACCGACCCACGCCCCGGCCTCCAGGGCGTGTTCGATGAGCCGACGGTACAGCCGGGTGTATCCGGGGAAATCGCGCCGACTGAAGTGGCGTGGGTGCCAGAGGACGCTCGCCACTGCGGTCTCCTCGCGCGCCTCGTCAAGTACGTCGAGGCAGGCGTCCCACGCCGTCTCGAAGTCCGCTCCGGGGTCCGGAAGAGACTGCTCCATGATGGTCAGCGGGAAGACGACGAACTCGTCGTCGAAGGGGCGTACGACCCCGTGACCGTGCTGGAAGCCGTACTCGTCGCTGCTCCCCAGGCTCGCGTCGTACCGGAGTCCGAGGTCGCGATGCCGCTGCCACGTCTCCGGCACCTCGAGGTTCAGGTGGTGCTGTCGGCCGCCCTGGACCGGCCGGCCAAGCACGGCCTCTAGCTTGGCTTTTTCGGCGCCCAGCCGCTCGGCGTCGCGATACGATTCGTAGGACCCGTGGAGCCCCACCTCCCACCCCCCATCGTCGAGCAGCTCGATCTGGTTCTGAATACGCGGATCGTCCAGGTCGTACCGCCCCGCGTAGAGCATCCATCCGTCCATCGTCACCCACTCTCGGAGCGGGCGATCCGCGAACAGCGACTGCTCAGAGAGGAAGTAGAACGCCGACCGGACGCCGAGCTCGTCTTCAATCGACGCGATCCGGTCGAACTGCCAATATGGGTTCTCCGTGGACAGAAGCGACGAGAGGTGGTAGCGCCGCGACGCCGAGTCGTCGCCCGTGACCGCGTAGTAGAGCGACTGGTACGTCTTGTACGGGCGGTCGACGTCGTGGGTCAAAAGCAGCGCGAACGGCGCGTCCGCCACGTCGGGCCGCGATCGGGTCATCGGCTCCCAACCTCCGTGACGACCTCGGTGATGTAGGCGGTGACGTCGATCTTCTCGGCTAGCAGTTGCTGTCGCCGTCGCCGCCAGCGAGCGCCTGCCCCGTCATCCGCGGCCAACGCGAGGGCACGATCGACGGCCTCGTCGGGCTCGTCGGTCGAGACGACCAGCCCGTAGTCGTCGAGGGCGGCGAAGTTCCCCATCTCCGCGCCCAACGGGTCGTACCGGATCGAGGGGGTCCCGAGGATGCCGGCCTCGGTCGCCATGGTCGAGGAGTCGCCGACGTACACGTCGGCGAACGCGAGCAGTTGGTGCATCTCGTCTGCGTCAACGGGCGCCTCGTGTGCGGCCAGTTCCGGCGGGAGCGGGTTCTCGCTCGTGATGTACACCTCGCCGTGCGTCCCGAGCCCGTCGACGAGCGACCGAACGGCGGTCGCGGGAAGCCCCCCTTTTCCGGCGTCGTGGTGCGCGTCCATGCCGACGAGCCTGACGACCGCGTACGGGTCGTCCGGCTCGACTCCCGCCTCCCGAAGCCGGTCGGGATCGCGGTCGAACCGAGCCGGGTGAAGGTACGCGAGTTCGTGGAACCCCGCGTACCGTCGCTGCGTCGGCCCGACGTCGCGGTCGAACTCCGTCGGGGTACACACGACCGCCGCGTACGGCGTCGTGACGCGGTCGACGAGCCCCGCGGCCTCCGTGTCGTGGAAGACAACGTTCGGCACGTCGAGCAGGCGCCCCACGTGGGTGGCCGCCGGGTTCAGTCGGCTCAGGATAACGTCCGGATCGAACGACCGGACGACTCGGAGGAGACGCGTCGCGCGCCACAGCCACTCTCTCGGCAGCGCGGCGGCTCCGCTCTGTTTCACCGAAATGGGGACGTGTGACACGTCGTACGCGTCGAGCAGGTCGGTCGTCACGTCCTTCTCCCGGGAGACGACGCCGACCTCGTGGCCGTCGGCGCGGAGCCGATCGATGGCGTGCCGGAAGAGGTGGACGTGCGCGGGGTGACTGATGTCGACGAGGACCCGCATCACTCCAGGTAGCCGAGGTCCGCGAGCCGCTGTTCGACCTCGCGATCGTCCGCCTCTTCGGTGCCCCGGTTGTCGACGATCGGCGGTCGCGTCTCGACGGGGCGATTCCCCGGCTCGGAGTCGGGGGCGAACACGTCCAAGACTTCGCCGTCGACGTCGGACGGCACGGGTGAGCCCATCGTGTGAAGAAGTGTCGGCATCAGGTCGGTGATGCTGGCGTGCTCGCCCAGTCCCGTCGACCGGAAGCTCGGCCCCGAAAACACGAAGATCCCGTCGGGCATGTTGCCGCCGGCCCAGACGCCGGAGTCGCTGAGCCAGTCGTCGGGGCCGACGGCGTCGCTCGTGTGGACGTTCTGTCCCTGATCGAGGATGAGGTCCGGCGCGTTCTCCGCGTACGGTCCCTCGTAATACTCTTCGCCGCGGTAGACCGCCTTCACGATCGGCTCGCCGGTCGTCGGGTGACGGAGCGCTTCGAGCGACTCGATCAGCTCGTTACGCAGCGCCTCGTATCCCGGGTCGTCGGGATCTTTGGTGAGGTAGATCGGTCCCTGATTGCTGGCGACGGCTTGGGTCTCGTCCCAGTCGATGATCGAGAGGATGCGTTCGTGCTTGACGCCCTCCTTCCACGGGACGACGCGCTGGATGCGCTCCGGGACGACTCGGCTGAGCGTCTCCACCATTCCGAACCGCTTGGCGACGGAAAGCGCGCGCTCCCGAGTGACGCCGAGCGACTGTAGCGTGTCGTCGACGCCGCCAGTGGTCGTGAGGTATCCCTGCTGTTCCAGCCAGGCGTTGACGTAAAACACCGTGTCGACGTGCCACGTCCCGTGATCGGACATGATGAGGATGTCGTGGCCCTCGTCGACGAAGCGCCCGAGGTTCTCGTCGATCCGCTCCCACGCGCGGCGCACGGGCTCGTCGTCCCAGAAGTAGTGCTGGAGCGCCATGCTGTAGAAGACGGTGAGGTGGAGGAAGTCCGGGTCCTCCCGATCGAGCAGCTGCTCGGCCGCCTCGAACCGGAGATCGATGAGGTCGAGCACCGCGTCTACCTCCGATTCCCCCTTCTCGGTCGGGGAGATCATCGGAGAGGGATGGACGCGGTAGTCGAGCTCCTCTCGGAGGAACCGCTCGACGTCGTCCGGCGTCGCGAACCCGCGCTCGAGGGCCCGGTATTCGGTTTCGGACGCGTCCGGCCCGCCGGCGACGACGAACCCGTCGATCTCCTTCGGCGGGTACGTCGAGGGCTTGTTGATCACGCCGGCCGTCATCCCCGCCTCGTTGAGGTAGTCCCACAGCTCCGCGCTCTTGAAGTCGGTCGCGTCGTGGAACACGTGGTCGTGATTTTTCGTGTCGATGCGGTCGAACCGGAAGACGTCGAGTTTTCCGGGATTCTTCCCGGTTGCGTAGCACTTCCAGTTCGGCACGGTAATTGGCGGAAGACAGCTCTGGGAGACGCCGCCGACGCCGTCGTCGATGAGTCGTTGCAGGTTCGGCAGCCGGCCCTCTTCGAGCCAGTCGCCGATCAGGTCCCAGTTCGCCCCGTCGAGTCCGATGGTGAGCGTCGTCATGATGTGGTCGGAAGCAGCTGCATACCGCGCTTGATCGCGTTCACCGCGCGGTCCTTGGATCGTTCGGCGAGCAGTTCAGAGTAGGAGTCTGCCCAGCGATTCGGGTGTGCGAGGACGCACGATCGGGTGACTTCGCGTCGTTCGAGAAGGCCGATCAGGTCCGCCGTCGTGTCGGCGGTCACGGCCTTCGAGCCCTCTCCCATCGTGTGGTCTTTGATCTTCAACGGCCCGTCACGCCACGTCCGTCCGGTATCGGAGAAGTACGTGACATCGGTGAAGTCCATCGAAAGGTAGGCCTCGCCGAGGAGGTCGTACGCCGCGAACCCCGGTGCGCCGGGAGCGGTCCACATATCGCGGTTGTCATGCGGTGAGAGTGGATTCCCGTGCATGCAGATGGTATCGACGTCGACGGTCTGACGGAGTTCGCTGAGGTTCGACCGGAACCGGCGGTGCGCCGCGCGAAGCTCGCCCCCGGCGCGGACGTAGTCCTCGTAATGGTAGCCGACCTCGTGGCCCAGCGACTCGATCCACCGTGCAAGATCCGGATCGAACGTCGAGGTCCGGAAGTAGTAGGTCGCGGCGATTCCCCGTTCCGCCTCTGCCTCCGCCATCTTGGCCGCGTTTTCGGCCTTCCGGTCGATGTCGTGTCGGAAGGCGACGAACTGCACCGGCAGCTCGTCGGCCGAGAGGTACTCGCGCACGGTGACAGTGTCGTACCCCGAATCGATGACGGCGTCGAGGAGTTGGTTGTAGTCCTCGAAGGTGAAGCCGTCGCTCATTCGCACCCCCGCCCGACCGTGTACACGAGGTGGTCGGTGTCCGCGAGATCGAGCGCGTCGCGGCCGTCGACGACGACCAGCGGGTCGTCGAACGAGGTCCAGTCGATGGCATCGAACTCCTCGTGGTCGGTGACGAGGACGACTGCGTCGAGGTCCTCGTCGAACGCATCGACGAGGGAGACGTTGGTCGCGGCGAACCCGTCGGCGTCGACGAGCGGGTCGGTCGCGAGCACGTCGACGCCGGCTTCGGAGAGCCGGTCACAGACCCCGTAGGCGGGGCTCGCACGCGTCTCTCGGACGCCGGCGCGGTACGTCAGCCCAAGCACGAGCGCGGTCGCGTCGTCCGGCTCGATCGATTTCGCCGCGAGCCCTTCGAGCGCCTTATCGGCGACGAACGTCGGCATCGCGTCGTTGATCGAGCGCGACGTTTCGAGCAGCGGCGCGTCCGTCGTCAGCCAGTTGATGATGAAGTACGGGTAGTACGGGATGCAGTGTCCACCGACGCCGGGACCGGGGGTGTGCAGGTCGCAGTACGGCTGGGTGTTGGCGGCCGCAATCGCCTCGCGGACGTCGCGGTCGAGCTCGTCGGCGAAGCGTGCGAGTTCATTCGCAAGGGCGATGTTGACGTCGCGGTAGAGCCCCTCGAACACCTTCACCATCTCGGCGGTCGTCGCGTCCGAGACCGGGATCACGTCGTTGTCGACCAACGCCTCGTAGATGTCGACGGCGGCTCGGGTACTCTCTTCGGTGGCCCCACCGACGATCTTCGGGTGGGTTCCCCTGATGTCGCGAAGCGCGCGCCCGCTAGAGGTCCGTTCCGGACAGAACGCGAGCCCGAACTCGTCCGAGTTGAGGCCGCTCTCGGACTCGATCAGCGGGCCCAGGACCGTCTCGGTGGTCCCCGGCGGGAGCGTCGACTCCACGATCACCAGGTCGTCGGGGTCGAGTCCCTGGGCGATGTCGGTCACCGCTGCCCGGACCGCCGAGAGGTCGGGCTGGTTGTCCTCGTCCACGAGCGTCGGGACGATGACGACGTGAACCGCCGCGTCGGCGGCGGCAGCGACGGAATCGGCGCTCGCGTTGAGCGAGCCGTCCTCGACGAGCTCCGCGATGAGCTCCGACAGACCGGGCTCTCGCTCCACCGGACACTCTCCGCGCCGGATCCGATCGACCACGGACTTATCGATGTCGACGCCGGTCACGTTGCCGGTGACCTCAGCGTACACGGCGGCGAGCGGGAGCCCCATCTTCCCCAGCCCGTAGACCGCGACCGGAACCTCTCCGTTCTCGAAGGCCGCCCGTCGCTCCGCGGCGAGGTCGTTTGGCGCCAGGAACTGATTCATCGGGTCACCTCCGTGATCTGCTCGTCGGCCGCCGCGGCCAGCACGTCGTTCGACAGCTTGACCGACCGGAGCCCGTCTTCAGCCGTCACGATGGGCGGCTCGCCGTTCCGAACGGCGTCGGCGAACGAGCTGATCTCGGCTTTCAGCGGCTCTCCGCTCTCGACCATCGGGCGCTCGACGACGCTCTCGATGGTGTGACGCAGGTCGCCGTTCTCCTGGACGTACGCGGGCGTCGCGCTCCGGTGGATCTCGACCGACTGCTCGATGTAGTCGACGACGACGCGGCAGCTCTGGGCCGTGACCCCGAGCCGGCGGACCTTCTGCTGTGTCACGCGGCTCGCGGTGAACGTCCCCATGACGCCGTCGAAGTCGACGCGTGCGGTCGCGTAGTCGCCGTCGGCGGTCGCCGAGGCGCTGACCGCTCGCGGCTCCCCATCGACGAGCGAGGCAGCGATGTCCAGGTCGTGGATCATCAGGTCGAACACCACGTCGGCTCGGCGTTCGCGGTCGACCGGCGGGCCGACACGCTGCGCGTCGAGGGCGATGATATCGAGGTCCTCGGCGATCCGCGCCAGTGTCCTGATCGCGGGATTGAACCGTTCGATGTGCCCGACTTGGAGCGTGACGCCGAGCTCTCGGGCCCGCTCCGCGAGCTCGTGTCCGACGGCCAGATCGGTAACGAACGGTTTCTCCACGAGCGCGTGGACACCGGCATCAAGACAGTCCTCGATGACTGACGCGTGCGCAGGCGTCGGTACGGCGACTGAGACGATGTCGACCGAGCCGAGCAGCGTTTCGAGGTCCATCGCCGTCGTATCGAACTCGTCTGCGACGCGCTCGGCCGCGCTCACATCGAGGTCGGTCACGCCGGCGAGATCGATAGCCGGGAGCTCCCCGTAGACGCGAGCGTGGTTGCGGCCCATGCTCCCGATGCCGACGACACCGGCGCGGAGCGGTTCGTTGTTTGCAGTCATGTGTTTTGCCGCTCGGCCTCAGTGGCGCTGGCGGCGTGGTCGGTGCGATCGAACGACTCGACGGCTGTAGCAACAGTGTTCAGGTCCTCGGCCGAGAGCCCGGGGTGAACCGGGATCGAGAGGACGCGGTCGGCCGCGCGCTCGGCGACCGGGAACGTCTCTGTAATGTCGTCGTAGGCGGGCTGACGGTGGATCGGTGTCGGATAATACACCGCCGATCCGACGCCGTTCGCGTCGAGGTGTCGCTGGAGCGAATCGCGGTTCTCCGACCGGATCGTGTACTGGTGGTAGACGGACCGCGCTCCGCGCGGTTCGACCGGGATCTCGACGCTCGCGCCGCGGAGCCGTTCGTCGAGGTAGGCGGCGTGACCCCGTCTGGCGAGGTTAAACTCCGGGAGACGTTCGAGCTGGGCGCGACCGATCGCGGCACAGAGGCTCGTCATCCGGAAGTTGTGGCCGATCTCGGCGTGTTCGTATCCATCCGTTCGACCGTGGTCGCAGAACCGGGCGGCCCGATCGGCCACCTCGGCGTCGTCGGTCGTGATCATCCCGCCCTCGCCGGACGTCATGTTCTTCGTCGGGTAAAACGAGAAGCACGCGAGGTCGCCAAGCGACCCGACGCGGTCGCCGTTGTACTCCGCGCCGTGCGCCTGCGCTGCGTCCTCGACGAGGAACACGTCGTGGTCGTCCGCGAGCGATCGGAGCGCGTCCATCTCCGCGGGCGTTCCGTAGAGGTGGACCGCGAGAATCGCTGCGATATCGTCGCGCTCGTTCAGAACGGTCTCGACGGCCGCCGGATCGAGCGTGAGCGTCGCGGGATCGATGTCCGCGAACACGGGCGTCGCGCCGGCGTGTACGATCGCGTTCGCGCTCGCGACGAACGAGAACGGCGTCGTGACGACGGCATCTCCGGGGCCGATGTCGAGCGCCTCCAATCCGGCGTGGAGGGCGGTGGTTCCGTTCGTGGTCGCGACGGCGTGGTCGGTTTCACAGAAGTCGGCGAACTCCGCTTCGAAGCGGCGGACTTCCTCGCCGTCTGCCAGCTGTCCGCGATCGAACACGGACTGGACACCGTCGCGCGCTTTCTGCCCCACGTCGGGGTTTGCGACGGGGATCATCGACGGGTGTTCCCCCCGTCCAGCTCCTCCGGGAGCGGTTCGTGTCGCGCCGGGACGCCGATCGCGAGCGTCTCCGGCGGCACGTCCTCGGTGACGACCGCGCCCGCGGCGACGAACGCGCCTGCCCCGACCGTCACTCCGGGCAAGATTGTCGCGTTCGCGCCGACCGACGCGTCGTCTTCCAGCGTCGGGCCTTCGAGGTCTGTCTCGCGACGTAACGGGGCCGGATCGTTCGTCAGTACAGCGTTCGGGCCGACGAACACCCGATCGCCGAGCGTCGTGTTTTTCGGGAGGTACGCCCCTGTCTGAAGGCTGACCTCGTCGCCGAGGGTACAGTCGCCGTCGAGGACCGCATCTGTCCCGACGACAACGTCGTCGCCGATCCGGGTCCCTTCGCGGATCAGCGCGTGGTGTCCGGTCGCGAATCGGTCTCCAGTCTCGACGTCGGCGTACACGACGGTCCCCTCGCGGACCGTCGGATCGTCTCCAAACGTCGGGGTCTGTCCGTCTCGCTCGCGGAGCGTAACGTCGGCTTCGACTCCAGGTGGACGCTGTTGGGTCTCCGTCACGCCGGGACACCTCGGACCGGCGGGGCGTCGATTTTAGGTACCGGTTCCGGGCGTCGCGACGGTGGGACAGTTCGTGGTGAATCCGCGTCTGGTGAGTCTATCTCTGATGAGTCCATATCTGTTGTTTCAACACCGCCGGTCGGCGGTTACAGTGTGGTGCCGACGTTCGCGTATTGTTATGGACGTGATTTCCGGCGGTTAGGCGTCGATTGACCGACCGAGATAACGTTCGAGTCGCTGTGGTCGACGCCGATAGTGATCGGATCGACTGGCGACACGAGAGCTGCACTTCTCGACTGGCACGACAGGATTCGAACCTGCGATCTCACGGATCGCGTCCGCGCGCTTTCTCCGCTAAGCTACGTGCCATCTAGCAGGGTATGAGAGCGGAAATACATGGTAATTCGTTGAATAATGCTACCCCGTAATGATTAATCTGAACCGTAGCGGGCCGGGATGTACCGTGGTCCGTTCCGTACTTCCGGTGAGTACCAGTATTTGTGGAATAACAACCAACGCCCACTGTAATCGCCACGTATGACGGGCCCTCGTCGTTGTCCGGGTTCGGCCGCGGCCGTACGTCTGTCGAGTGGATGGTAAGTCCTACGGCGGGATAATCACGATCGAATTACACGACACCGTCTATGCGTGGCAGGGCAGCGTGGACGGGCGATGGCCTCGATCTACTTGATAAAACGCCCCTCGCGCCCTTCGATAGTCTCTCCGTTCGAGTGTTGGAACTGAGGTGTCGGGACTCGACCCCGCGATCTCACGGACCGTGGCCATCTCCAGAATCTCGTCTGTTAGTGACGCCGTGAACCATCTCACGACACTGAACGCTATCGGGACTCGGTGGGCTTTCTGGAGACGAAGAACGGTCTTGTATCCAGGTGTACGGGACGACTGATCGACCGTCGCTTCACCACCTCGATCTCCTCGAATCCCACGTCCCGGAGCTGGCGGCGCTGGGCCCAGGGGGTGATCGCGTACACGACGTCGACGTCGTGCTGAAACTCGATCGACGCGTACCGCGAGGTGAGCGAGCGCGCCCAGAGGTTCCGAGCGAAGAACCGGAGCTGTCGCCCCCACGCCTCCAGCGAGCGCGGGTCAAACACGAACCGCGACAGCTGGTTGTTCACGTCGAACGCGAAGACGCCGCCCGGCCGCAACACCCGCCACACTTCCAGAATTGCCCTCATTCGCTCCGCCTTCGTCGGAATATCGTCGATACCGCGGTCAGTGAACAGGGCGTAGTCGAACGACTCATCCGGGAACGACAGGTCTGTTGCGTCGCCAACCTGGAACGATACCTCCGGGTGGCTCTTTCGGGCCTCCCCGACGAGCGCCTCGCTGAGATCAACGCCGACGATGTCGTATCCCATTGCGTCCAGCGGTGCCGTCGTTCTACCGGTCCCGCAGCCAAGGTCGAGAATTCTGGCGTCGGGGTCGGTGAAGTGTTTGGAGACGACCGTTTGCTCCTCCGGAGTGAGTCCGTCGTCGGCGCGATTCGCGTACTGCTCGATCACCTGCTCTCCTTGGTAATACGTAACTTCCTCCATATCTCCGTTGTGCGACGCCCCCGGTTGGTTAGTCGCTGCCTTTCGATAGAGAGGATCGGCCGAAATCGCCGTTCACAGAGGCCGGTGTCGTCGTCGGAAACACCGTTCACGCCCACCAGCCGAACTCATCAGATGATCCCAACTGAGTCACCGTCACGCCGCTCCGAGCGATATCCGAGTTCTCCAGCCGAAACGCGCGTCCGGTAACGGCGACTGACACGTCTCGAAGCGTCCCGGAGACGTTGTCGGCAACGATGCCGTCCCGTTGGTCCCCGGGGTGAGTGATCTGCACGCCCTCCAGCGTGCATTCGCGGGCGTCGGCTGCTTGGACGGACGCGCCGGTTTCCGCCTCGCCCACGATCTGAACGTTCTCACACCGGAACGGTCCCCTGCGCTCACCGTTCACCCCGCTTTTGATCCGGATCCCGTTCACCCCGTCGGCGTCGACCCGGAGCCGGCAGTTCCGGACTGTCGCCGCTTCGAGCTCGGACGAGAACGCCACCGCGCCGTCGCTGCTGGTCACCTCCAGCATCTCGACGAGGCAGTTCTCAACGAGGACGGATTTCCCGCGACGGAGGCGGATTCCACGCATGTTCTCTCCGGCCCCGGTGGCGTCGTCACAGCGCACGTGGACATCCCGAACGATCGCTTCGTCCGCCTCGACCCGCACGCCCGCGACCCCGTTGTTTAGGTACGTCCCGCCGAGGACGCGGACGCGACCGGCAGGCAGGTCGGCATAGAGGCCGTTGTCCGGAAACCCGGCGACGTGACAGTCGACGAAGTCGATATCTCCCTGATTGTCGTCCCCCACTTGGATGCCCGTGACGCCCGTTCCGGGCAGGGCGCCGTCGGGGAGGTCGAATCCCTCCACCAGCGCGTGCCCGTCCGAATCGGTAACGTCGAACCGGAAGAGATCTTGGTCGACATCTATCTCGCCGCGAACGGTAAGGTTGCGTGCGACTATCCGGTCGGCGGCCTTCGCGAGGAGGGGTCGTCCCCCGGTGTCGGCCGCCCGGAAGTCGAAGGTCAGCCCCTCCACGAGAAGTTCCGAGGCGGGAGTTCGTCCCCCGAGTCCGAACAGCAGTTCGTCGTTGCCGTCGGCCGGAACGATCGTCGCGTCCTCCCCTCGCATCCCGAACCGCGAGACGTCGGAGATAAACTCCGCCTCGACGCGGTAGCGCCCCGGCGGGAATTCGATGAGCGTGTCGTCGGCAGCGTGCGAACGGAGCACCTCATCGATCGGTTTGTGACCTGTGGGATCGGCTCCGGCGTCGACGATGTTGACGGTGTGTTCGAACTCGTCTGCGAAGTCTGACGACTCCTCGTCCGTCGGCTGATCCGGCTCGTCGGGTGTCGGAACGCCGTCATCGTCGTCGTCGTCATCGGCGTCACCACCGGCGGTATCATCGTCATTATCCCCTGACCAGACACATCCAGCGGTCGCTGAAAGCGCCGCCACTGTGGCACCTGCGAGGTACGTCCGACGGTTCATCGTCTCGGAGGGTTCTTGTCCCAGACGGTTGGTTATGCCGTCCTTCCAAGGAGTAGTCACTACCTCGTTCGCAGTAGGCATCGCCATCTCGATGGGAATCAGCCGCTGCTCGCGAGCGACCGGTTATCGCGCGTCGAGCTCGACGTACGACAGTCCCCAGCCACGCGGGGTGCTGATGTCGACGCCGCCGGGTGACCAAGGGGGATCACCGTCACCGGTATCGTAGGCGACAAGCTTCGTCGGAGAAGTCACGCGATCCAGCGGGAACGATCCGTCGAAGTGGAACCCGTGATCCGCGAGCAGCGAGCGCGGAATCGCGGTCCCGCAGTACGCGAGCAGGTCGGAGTCGGAAAACTCCGCCGTGACGTTCGCGAGCAGCGCTCCGAGAGCAGCGTCCCGCCGATCGGACGATGCGAGCGGCAGCACGTCGACAATGTTCGTGGTGGTGACACCGTCGGCGTCGGTCTGCGTTCCGGTGACGACCGCCGCGTCGATCCGACCGTTCGCTGTGGCCGAGAACGCTCGGTACTCCCAGTCCGGATTTCGGTACCGCCACTTGAGGAAGGCCTCGTCGCGTACGGCGTGGACCGACGAGGGGTGGCCGCGGCGGTAGAGGTCGGCCAGCAACGATGTCGGGATCGCTCCGTGTTCGACGACCGTCACGTCCTCCGGGAACGTTGCTCGTCGTACAAAGCCTTTGTCGCGGCTACTCGGTGTCACCCGCAGACCGGATGGAACTGATCCCCCCGGTAACTCGCGCGTACCGATATCTTGTAACAAAGTAACAATATACGAGTGTCGAGATAGCATGTGACATGATATTATTCGGGGAACCTCGTTCGTCGTCGGACAGCAGCCTCCACTTCATTCGTGAGGCTTCGCTCATCGCGATTCGCGGGGCTTCCCTCGTCGCGGCGGTTCCATCCGCGTCTGCAAACGGTGATCAGCCGTGAAAGCATTCGTGATGAAGGAGGTCGGTGAGACGGGGTTCGTGGACAAGGAACAACCGGAGCCGGGAGCGCTCGACGCCGTCATTAGCCCTCGTGTGGGGCTGGTTTGTACATCTGATGTCCACACTGTACACGGCGCCATCGGCTCCCGAGAGAACCTCACGCTGGGACACGAAGTCGTCGGATTCGTCGAGGAAACCGGCGACGAGGTCGACGATTTCGAGCCGGGCGACAGAGTCATCGTCGGCGCAGTGACGCCCGAGTGGGCGTCGGCGGCCGCACAGGACGGCCATCCGGCACAGTCGCGGGGTGCACTCGGCGGATGGAAGTTCGGGAACACGAAGGACGGGACGTTCGCGGAGTTCGTCCACGTGAATGAAGCGGATGCTAACCTCGCCCGAATTCCGGGTGCGGTGAGCGACGAGGCTGCCGTCTACGCCGCTGATATGATGAGTACGGGGTTTATCGCCGCGGAGAACGCAAACATTCCGGTGGGCGGCGACGTGGCGGTGTTCGCGCAGGGTCCCGTCGGCCTGATGGCGACGCGCGCCGCAACGCTTCAGGGTGCCGGGCGAGTGTTCGCCGTCGAGACCGAGCCGGTACGTCGAGAGCTGTCGCTCCGCTACGGCGCCGACGAGGTCATCGATTTCGCCGATCGCGACCCCGTCGACGAAATAATGACACTGACGAAGGATGTCGGCGTCGACGCCGCCATCGAAGCGCTGGGATCCGCGGAGACGCTCCGTCAGTGCGTCGAGTCGATCAAGCCGGGAGGAACCGTCTCGAACGTCGGCTACCACGGGGAGGGCGACGACCTCGTGATTCCACGGTCAGAGTGGGGAATGGGAATGGCCGAAAAGGAGATCGTCACCGGCCTGTGCCCCGGCGGGCGTCTCCGTCTCCGGCGCCTCCTCCGACTCCTCGAAACGGATCGCGTCGACCCAACGCCGATGACAACCCATGAGTTTGCGTTCGACGACGTCGGCCGCGCCTTCGAGCTTATGGAGTCGAAACGGGACGACGTGATCAAACCCCTCGTTAGATTTGACTGATGCTCCGAGAGGCGATTCCTTACTCGACGGCGTGACTCATCGCCACTGCGCCAGCGTGACGTACGAGTTCTCATCAGCCGTGATCCACTCGGTCGTGCGACACCGCTCGTCCGGCTGGACCGGGTGGAGCGTACACTGGTCCGGCTGATCGTCGTACGACACGACCGTCGCTTGGATCTGCCCGTCGGTGTCGTCGGTGTCGTCGGTGTCGCCGATCGTATCCATTGACGGGCGAGGTGAGGTTAATTACCATAATAGTAATCCGGACCCTAACCATCGCCACGGCTCCGTAAGTGAGCCGTTCTGTGGTGGTAGGAATTCATAACATGATGTTTGGCGGTAGCGGAGGCTCGTGACGGTGGAGCGATCGCAGCCGCTAGGTCACGAGGTAGTACGCGTCTTCGGAGAGCCGGTCGTCGAGAAGCGCGTCGATCGCGCCAGCTCGACAGCCCTGAATCCGAACCCCGCCGACCGACACGTCGATCAGGTCGTCTCCCAACTCCGATCTGACCTTTCGCCGGGCGAACCGCCGGTAGTGATCATCCGTTGGAATACGGTGTGTCACCCATCGGGCGCTGCCGTTCCGCTCGATGCGGCCGGACAGCGTCACCTCAGAGACGTAGGGCACGTCGTGGCGGACCTCCGCGCAGTGGAACGCCGAGCAGCGGAACCGGTCGGTCCCGACGTTCAGGTACAGTACGTCCCGGTCGTGGAGCTCGGACCAGTATCCGTCGGGACCGTAACTCCGGTCGGTCTCGTCCGTCTCGAACGCGAACGAACCGGCACCGAGCAGCGAGAACACCGGATCGTTGGTTCGGGACTCGGCGTCGGCGAGGAACCGACGCCCGAACATCCCCGTTTCAGGAAGTGTTCGATCAAGATTCACGGTTCCCGTCTGGCGGAACGAGAAGGTGAATCCCGGCGTGAGAACTGCATCAAACTGCGCGAACAGCGCGTCGCGGAGTCGTTCGTAGGGGTCGCCCCCAAACGCCGCCGCCACGTCCGAGAGCCCAGCGTACACGACGGCAATATCGGCGTCGAACTCGCTCAGTGCCCCTCGCAACGCGGACGGCGGCTGTCGGTCGAGCGACGGCTCGCCGCCGAGGGACGCCGACCACTCACGGCGCTGCTCCCGCAGCAGCGACCGCGCCGCGTGGACGTACGCTCGGTGGCGACTCATCTCACTCTCCTCGCCCTGCTACTCTGCATCCTCTCTCCCCCGTCCTCTTGTCCTGCGACCTCCCGGTAGACCGCTTCCAGTTTTCGGGCGGTCCACTCCCGGCTCAGTTCGCGGACGCGATCACGCCCGTTCGAGCGTCCGTCCGCTTCGAGCACGGCCACGAGCGCCGCGGTAAGTCCATCGTCGGACGCGGCCGTCGTCGACGGTTGAACCCCGTCGAGGCGTTCGGGCACGTCTCCGACGGGGGTCGAGACGACCGGGAGGTTACACGCGAGCGCCTCCTTCACCGTGTTGGGCGAGCCCTCGTGTTCCGACGTGAGCAGGAGCGCGTCGGCGGCGTTCAGGTACGTCGGCATCCGCCGATGCGGCACGTCGGTAACGACGTCCAGCGCGACGGCTCCGTCGACTCGGTCCGCAGCGGCGTCGACGACGCGCTTCGTCCGCGGGAGGTTCTTGACGGAGCGCGCCGGATCGTACGGGTACAGCACGTGCGCGCGGCCGTCGTCCCAGCCGATTTCGCGCCGCGCGCTGCGGCGATCCATCGGTTGAAATCGGTCGAAATCGACGCCGTGCGGGATGATGCGGCAGTCGGCACCGAGGTCCTCGGCCATCTGCCGTGACATCACCACCGTTGCGTCGGCGACACGGGCACAGGCACGGCTCACCGGCCCGAGCGACCCGTAGAGGTCGGTCCCCCACAGCGAGACCACCGTCGGTACCCCCGTCGCAGCGAGCGCCGTCGGAGCGACGACGCCCTGGTTCGCGTGGACGAGGTCGAACCCCCGACGCGCCGCACGGAGGGTTCGGCAGAGATGCCGGAAGTAATCGCCGAGCGAGCGCGACTGCTGGCCGGGGACGTGAGCGCCCGGAACGGATAGCGTCACGCAGTCGACGCCCCGCTGACGGAGTGCGCGCACCTGCCCGCGATAGGCCGTCGACTCGGCGCTCGGAACCAACTCAAGGACCCGCATCAGCGCGGCACCTCTTTCACCACCTTGCTGTCCTGCCAGCGCTCGATCGCCGTCACGACGCCATCGGCCGCGTGACCCGGTAGATTCCCACCGTTAGCGGGGCTCGCCGCGGCGTCGTCGATCGCGGCCGCGATGGTCGCCGGATCAGTTCCCACAAGTACGTTCTCTCCTCTATCGACCGTTCCTCTCCACTCCGTCGTCTCGCGAAGCGTGACGCACGGCGTTCCGAGGTACGAGGCCTCGCGCTGGACGCCGCCCGAGTCGGTTGCGACGGCGGCGGCACCGTCCAGCGCTCCGAGAAACGCGGTGTGCCCCAACGGCTCGACGATCCGAACGCGGTCTTCGGCCCAGTCGATCATCCCACTTTCTCCCAACCGGTCGGCGGTTCGGGGATGGATCGGCAACACGACTGGGAGCGACGCGCGCTCAAGCCCGTCGATCACGTCTCGGAGCGTCGATTCGTCATCGGTCGTCGCCTGCCGGTGTACCGTCGCAAGCGCGTACGAGTCAGGGAGATCCGGTCCGGTCGCTTCTCCCTTCGATTCGGAGTCGATCGTCTGGGACAACGCCACCGCGTCGGCGCGAACGTCACCGACGCGTCGAACGCCGCGAGTCACGCCTTCGGCGGCGAGGGCGTCCACCGCGTCGGCGGTCGGTGCCAGCCGCAGGTCAGCCATGTGGTCGACGATGATCCGGTTCCGTTCTTCGGGCATTTGCCAGTCGCCGCTCCGAAGCCCCGCTTCGACGTGGACCAGTGGCGTGTCCGTCGCGGCGGCGGCGAGTGCACCCCCAATAGTCGATGTCGTGTCGCCGTACACCGCGACGGCGGTTGGCGACTCCGCGGTCAGTATCGGTGCGAGTCGCTCGACGATTCGGGCCACCTGCTCACTGCGAGGGGCCGACCCGACGCCGAGGTGATGATCCGGAGGCGGAAGCGGGAGCTCGGCGAAGAACGTCGCCGAGAGCTCCTCATCGTGGTGTTGGCCGGTGTGGATCAGCGACGACGCGTGGTCGCGGGCCTCGAGCTCTCGCAGTACCGGCGCCGCCATCACGAACTCGGGTCGCACGCCGACGACCGAGTGGATCCTCATTGGTTCTCCTCCACGGAGGGAGGGCCGTCCGTCGGTGTCTCTCGTCTCGGTCCCTCCGTCGGTGTTTCCCGTTCCGTACCGTCCGTCGGCACTACCCGTCTCGCGCCGTCGCCCTGGTCCACCGACGTTCCCGTCTCCGTGATCACGTCGAGGAGGAAGGCGGTCACGTCGATTTTGTCCGCGATCAGGCGCTCGCGCCGGCGAGCCAGCGTGTCGCGCAGCGGCGCTCGAAGGAACTCGACGGCGCGGTCGATGGCGGCGTCCTCGTCGGCAAACGATCGCAACAAGCCGTACTCCGCTTCTAGTTCTCTGAAGTTGCTCATGTCGTCGCCGCCGACGAACGCGCTCGTCCGCACCGCCGGCGTTCCGAGCACCGCAGCCTCAGTCGCCATTGTCTGAGAATCGCCAACGTAGCAGTCCGCGAACGCGAGCAGATTGTGTACCGCCTCGACCGGGACTGGGCACGCCGTTCCTGCCGCCGTCGGTGCGCCCTCGGCCGTGACGTACACCGCACCGTGGTCGCCGAGCGCCTCGATCAACCGGCGCTTTCCGGTCGGAGAGAACCCCTGTCGCCCGAGGTCGTGATGCGCGTCCCACGCGACAAACCGAACCACGGCGTACGACGAGTCGGGGTCGACACCGCACCGTCGCAGCGCCTCGGGATCCGGCGTGAACCGGTTCGGGTGGAGGTACGCGAGTTCGTGGAACCCGTCGTATCGCCGCTGGTTCGGTACGTCACGGTCGAATCCCGAGGGAGTACAGACTACGTCGGCGAACCGGTGAGTGAGGCTCGCAGCGAGCCGTTCGTGCTCGCTGTCGTCGAACACCACCGCGCGAGCATCGACGAGACGGGCGGCGTGAACCGCCGCGGGATCGACTTGGCTCACGATCACGTCCGGATCGACGCGGCGGGCGAGTCGAAAGAGTCCGATCTCGCGTTCGATGAGTTCCCCGACCCGCGAGAGCGGCCCTGAACCCGCCCGTGACGCGACCGTGTAGGGCACTCCCGCGGCGTCGAGCAGGTCGGTTGTCACATCCTTGTCCCGCGCCGCGATCGTCACGTCGTGGCCGCGCTGGTCGAGCTCTCCGGCTGCGGGCCCGAACAGGTGGACCAGCGCCGGATGCGTCACGTCGAACAGGACCCTCACAGCCTCCACCTCCGGTACAAGGAATCGAACTCGTCGATCCATCCCGGCCACCCGCCCAACCGCTCGCGGCCGAGCCGCCACAGCAGCGTCGCGAGCAGCAGCCGGCTCACTCGGGTGGCGTACCGTCGGTAGTCGATCCCGCTCTCCTCGTCCCCGTAGCGGATCGGATGCGGCACGTCGGAGATTCGGTGACCGGCAGCGTGGAGCCGGGCCAGCACCTCCGTGCCGTAGCCGTAACCCTCGTAGCCGGATTCGGGATCGATGTCGGCCAGGGCCTCCCGCCGGATGGCGGTGTAGCCGTTCACCGGATCGGTCACCGATCGGTAGCCCGTCGAGAGTCGGCACAGTAGCGTCAGCAACCAGTTCCCAAGAAGCCGAAACGTCGGCATTCCGCTCGCGTGCTCGCGGTGATCGAGCCGCGTCCCTTTCGCGTAGTCGGCGTCGCCCTCGATCAGTGGGTCGAGGAATCGATCGAGTCGACTCGGGTCCATCTGCCCGTCGCCGTCGACGGTCGCGACGAGGTCGGCGTCGCCGGCGAGCGCGGCGAGGTACCCCGTCTTGACGGCGCCGCCGGCCCCGCGCCGCTCGCCGTGAGAGAGCACGGCCACCCGGCCCGCTTGATCGGCTTTCGAGACCCGTTCTGAGAGTATCTGATCCCCTAAACAGTGCCTCTCAGCCTCCCTCGCCGCAGCATCGAGCGCCGCGACACGGGTACCGTCGTCGGAGGCGTCATCGATCACGTAGATCCGGTCGACGAACGACGGCATCGCGTCGACTACGTCCCCGATGAATTTGGCCTCGTTACGAGCCGGCACGACCGTCGCGACGGCGTGATTCCGGTACATCAGTGGCTCCGGTAGACCAAGTCGGTCGCCACGTCGTCATCGAAGCAGTTCGGGACGTCGACCACCGCCGGTGCCGGGTCGTTGCTCGCGGTTAGCGCTTCGCTCGTGATCTCGTCGAATACGTCGTGATCGACGAGAACGACAACGGCGTCGACGGCGTCGAACGGGTCTTCGCGCCGCACGTCGAAAGGGAGCGCGTCCGCAGCCGAATCGGCGTCTATCAGCGGGTCGTATCCGACGGTCTCGATGCCCCGCTCCTCGAGCGCCGCGGCGACCCTGTCACTCCGCGTTCCCGAGAAGTCCGAGACATCGGCCTTGTATGACAACCCGAGGAGCAGTGCGACCGGCGCCGTTCGGTCGTCCAGAGCGTACGCTTCAGCGTTCGCAGTGGTCGGATCGCCGGCATCGCCCGCACCCACGGCGCCCCCCGTACCGCTCGTACCGCTCATGCCGTTCGATCCGTCGGCCGCGATTCCGTCGTCGGGTCGTTCACGCTCTAGCCAGCGACCGTAGCGCGCCGCGAGCGCGTCGACGGTGAGATCGGCGACTCGCTCGGGGACAGCCTCGTTGGTTGCGCGGGCTAGGCGTACCAGCGGCGCAGACTGGCCCGCACGAGAAAATCGATCGGCGAGCAGATACGGATCGCTCGGGAGACACGACCCACCGACGAGCCCGGGTTCAAATCGCGGGACGTTCCACTTGGTCGCCGCCGCGTCGAGGACCGCCTCGGTGTCAAGCCCGAGGCTATCGAATCCCGCCGTGAGCTCGTTCACGAGGGCGATGTTCACGTCGCGATAGGTGTTTTCGACGCACTTGGCCGCGGCCGCAGTCGCCGGATTCTCGACGACGTGAACCGAGTCGTACAGCCGATCGAACAGTCCCGCAACGGACCGCGCCGTCGACGGTTCCGCGGCAGCCACGAGCTTCGTCTGCCGTCGCCACGCGTCGCTCGGCGTACCCGGTGAGAATCGAACCGGCGAGAGGGCAACAGAGAACTCCCGACCGGCTTCAAGCCCGGACGCCGCTGCCAGCGACGGTGTGAACAGCTCTCGCGTCGTTCCCGGAGGAACCGTCGATTCGAGGACGATGGCCGTCTCCGGCGTGAGCTGTTCGCCAATCGTCTCGGCGGCCGCGCGGAGCACTGCCCGCCAGTCGTCACGCCGGCCTGCCGAGCGGGTGCCGCCAGTCTGCTCGTCCTCGGGAACGGTGGACCCACCGTCGTAGTTCGTCGGGACTGCGACGAACGCCACGTCGGCGTCACCGATACAGCCCGGATCCGTGGTGAACGTACAGTCGCTGTCGGCGACATCCCCATCGCCAACAACGCCAGTCGCGTCGACTCCCCGGCGATAGGATTCGACGACCGTCTCGTCGGTGTCGTACCCGACGACGTCGACCCCGATCCGATCGAGCGAGAGCGCTCTATGGAGCCCGACCGTCCCGATTCCGACGACGACGGCCCTATCCGGCCACTCGTGTGGCTCGATCGCGGCTCTTTCCCGACACCTGCTTTCCGACATCGCTCGCACATCGGCTAGGGGTGTATTTAATAGCCGGCCGGTAACGTCTCGTTTCTGCCGCCTCGTGACTGCCAGTTCCGCGACCGCTCATCGTGCGATGATTAAAAACAGCGATCAGTGAATTCGAAGGTTCACCGCGACGAGTAGAGCGAGCTCTATCACTCGCCCTCACCGGACTCGTCGGACGCCAACTGTACGCTCGTGGTTTCATTGGTCTCATTGGTTCCATTGGTCCCATTGGTCCCACTGGTAGCATCCTCCGTCAGGATGACCTCGAACTCGGTGTCGGCAGGCGCCTCATCAGGATTCTGGTAGCCGACGGCCATCGCCGAGTAGGCCGTCCCGCCGTTCAAGGACATGTTAACGGTAGTGAGGATCGGCCCGTTGCCGTTCTCCGTGGCCGCCCGGATCTCGAGGGTGTAGTTGCCCTCAGGAACGGTGACGTAGTCCGAGGCGTTCTGGAAGCTCAGGCCGTCGACGAGCACAACGTTCCCGCCAGGAGCCGTGATGTCGACGGGCGGCGCATCAGGGGAGAGGTGAATGACGCGAAGGGCGCTCTCGTTGTCAGCGGGCGTGGACGCGGTATCTCCGTATGCTACCAATTCGAAGGCCGATTCGGCGTCCTCACTGACCTCTCCGCTGGCAGCCAGCGTCGTCACCGACCCGGGCTCAAGGGTAACTTCGCCGTCGAACAGTACCGTCTCGGAATCCTCAGCTGCCGCGATCGTTACGTTGTACGTTCCGGCGTCAAGGGCCAAGTAGTCGCTGACGGCACCGAACGGTACGTCAGAGAGCACCGTTTCGTTCTCCACCATCACATCGACCGGCGGCGCGTCCGGTGACGCGTGGACCACCTTGAGGTATGTTGTTTGCTGTTGGTCGCCGTCACTCGTCTGGTCGACCGCCGCAACTCCGCCGAACGCCAAGGCGCTTCCGATCAGCGCGACCGAGAGCAATACTGCGAGCAGTTTTCCGTATGGTTTCAATGACAGCACAGACAACCCCAAGAGGCGCATCGACTTTGTTACATTGTGACAAGAAACAGGTAAGATCAGCCCCGAATCGACTAAGAAATACTTATTCGATATGTCTGTATATTATGATAATATACGGCCTCAAAGTTGCGTCTCTACTGATATCCTCAGCGCGTGATATCGTCTTACCCGAGTGCGGTCAGTACGGGTTGGTCACTCACCGTGTAACCCGAGCTTTCGACACCTACTGGTGTACAAATAGAACACCTACTGACGGATGAATAGTACACCTACTGATGGTCAGATAGCCAAAGACGAAGGGGGGCGGACTTGAACCGCCGAAGCAGTCATTTTCAGACTGCCACCACGGAGTGGCGCTCTACCGGGCTGAGCGACCCCTTCACAGTAACCACATTGTTCCTCCTACTATTTGTTACATACCTACTACTTGCAGTAGTTCCTACCTACCGGGTCGCGCAACGCACCACGATCGCTCGAAATGAGATCGACTCGAAGATCGATCGGGTCGAAGTCGTTGTGACCAATCTCCACAACCGTCGACGGCCACACCCGTGTTCGACCCCATCCACTCGACGCTACCAGGGCCCATGTGTTAGGTCATTTGCGCCTCCATCCAGATGGCCCATTCATCTGCGGTGGCAATGTCACTGATAGGGATCATCGTAGTAGCCCATAGAAACACAATAGCGGATCGATAGATGCGGGACCTCGAATACCACGAAACATCCGGTTGGCTACGATGATCCCTATGAATCCTGCGTTGTCTAGCCACGGAATCCGAGCAGTCGGAGGCCGTTCAGCGAGACGAGTACCGTCGAGCCTTCGTGGCCGACCACGGCAAGGGGAAGCGGAATCCCCCGGAGCAGGATCGTGCCAACCATGAGCGCGATCGCACCGAACGCGACGGCGAGATTGACGGTGAGCGTCCGACGAGTCCTGCGACCGAGGCCGAGGACGTACGGGATCTTGCTGAGATCGTCGCCCATCAACACCACGTCGGCAGTGTCGAGTGCGACGTCGGTCCCGGCGCCACCCATCGCGATGCCGAGCGTCGCGGTCGCCAGCGCCGGTGCGTCGTTGACGCCGTCGCCGACCATCGCCACGTTCTCATGGCGATCGACCAGATCCTCGATGGTTGCCACTTTCTCCTCCGGCAGCAGTTCCGCCTGCACTTCGTCGATACCGACCTCGTCGGCGATTCGCTGTGCGACGCGTGCGTTGTCGCCCGTCAGCATGACGATGTGCTCCACGCCGAGCGAGCGGAGCTCCTCGATCATCTCGGCAGCCCCGGGACGGACCGTGTCGGTGAACGCGAGCCACCCCAACACGGTGACCCCGTCGTCGTCCTCTCTGGCGACGATGACGCTCGTTTTTCCCTCTGCCTCTAACGTTTGGAGCCGGTCGAGGCCAGGTTCGAGTCCCTCGATCGCTGCGCCTTCGAGGACGGTCGCAAAGTAACTCCGATTCCCGATGTGGATAGTGCTAGCGTCGACGTCGGCACGGACGCCTTTCCCCGCAACTGACTGAAATCGCTGTGCATCGGGGATATCGAGTGAGCGCTCGTCCGCCGCCGCCACCGTCGCACGAGCGAGGTGATGCTCTGAGCGGGCCTGCACTGCGGCCGCGAGCGCAAGCAGCCTGTCGTCGTCCAGTGATTCGACTGCCGTCTCGCGGACGAAGACGTCCGTCAACCGCGTATCGCCCTGCGTGAGCGTCCCCGTCTTGTCGAACGCGACCGCGTCGATGTTCGCTGCCGCCTCGACGTGTTCGCCTCCTTTAAACAGGACGCCCTGCCTGCCGCCGGAAGCGATCGCCGAGAGGACCGCTGCGGGCGTGGAGATGATGACTGCACACGGCGAGGCCGCGACCATGAGCGTCATCGCTCGGTAGAACGTACTGGTGAACGCGCTCCCGAGCGCGAGCGGAACACCGATCGCCGCGATCGTGAGTCCGAACACGCCGAGGACGTACGGCTGTTCGAGCCGGTCGATAAGTCGCTGTGTCGGCGCCTTCTCGCTTTGGGCGCGTTCGACCATGTCGATAAGGCGGCTGATCGCCGACTCGTGGGCCTGCCGCGTGACTTCGATCTCGAGGCTCCCGTTCTCGTTGATCGTCCCGCCGAACACCTCGTCGCCGGGCGCCTTCGGCACGGGTACGGACTCACCGGTGAGCGATGCCTGATCGACCGTCCCCTCGCCGGACGTGACGATGCCGTCGAGCGGGATACGGTCACCGGGACGGACGACGAACACATCGCCGACGGCGACGTCGTTGATGGGGACGGTGACTTCCGCCCCATCGCGTAGCACCTGCGCCTCGTCCGGCCGCATCTCGACGAGGGACTTGATCGCCCGACGTGAGCGCCCGATCGCGTAGTGTTGGAGCGTATTCGACAGCGAGAACAGGAAGAGGAGCATCGAGCCCTCGAACGGCGCGCCGATCGAGAGGGCACCGAGTGCGGCGACGATCATCAGGAGGTCGATGTCGACGCCGCCGTGGCGGAGTGTCTCGACCGCGCCTTTGAGTCCGTACCAGCCGCCGAAAGCGTATGCGACGCCGTAGCCGGTCCACATGAGAAGTGGCGGCCCGTCGAGCCACCCCGTCACCAGGCCGACCACCATCCCGAGCAGCGTCAGCCCGACGAACGCCGTCTCCTGCCGGAGTTCCGAGCCGGCGTTCACGTCGTCCGTTGCCGTGTCGCGGTCGTCCTGAATCGAGACGTTTCGATCGCGGACTGCGTCTCGAATCGCCTCCTCGGATGTGGCTTCCTCATCGTAGGTGATCCGAGCGCTGCCCGTCCGGAAGGAAACATCGACGTCGTGGACGCCGGAGATATTCCGGAGGTGTCGTTCGAGTGCCCGCGATCCCGCTTTGCCGCGACCACCTCGTCGCTCAATGCGGATAGTACACGTCGAAAGCGGAGGAGATTCAGTAGCGGCCACGTTGTTTACACCAATGGTTTGTCGGGTGTGCTCCGTCTGTGCTGATCGAGTCATCCGATTATAGTCACGGGGATCCGTGCCCGACGGGTGACGGTCTCTGCAACGCTTCCGAGGAGCGTCCGATCGATTCCTGAGCGACCGTGGCTCCCCATCACAATCTGATCAATACCGTGGTCGTCAGCATACTCAAGAATCGTTCGGGCGGGTCTGCCAACTTCTGTGACGGTAGTGAGGTCGATATCGTGTTCTACCGCGAGATCCGTGGCCGTCGCGTGGATTCTGGTTGCGCGATCTTGGGCATTCTCATACCAGTCTTCGGCGACTGGTAAGCCACCAGCCTCGACATCGATAATCGAGTCGATCGGATTGATGACATAAATCGTAGTGAGGGTTGCATGCGAGAAAGTATCGACGGCGTACGTCAGCGCACGCTCGGAAAGCGGCGATCCATCGAAGGCAATGAGAACGTTGTCGGGCATTAGCATAGAACCCGATACGAACTGGAAAAAGTGTACCGCCTCAGTGAAATCCTCAATAGTCAATACAGGTACAGCGACGATCGATTGCGAGAGTACGTGAAACAGATTGCTGGCTGCTGTTTATAAGTGAAGGCGAGTGCTGACTACATCCTCGATATCTTGCACAGTGTTCTTGATAGTTGACATCCTCCCCGCGCTGAAGCGCGAGGATTCCCACGGCACCGCGCCGCTGAGTTGGGATATTGTGGTTTACGACGTGACCTGTTCTTGAGGCGCGAATGCGCCACTTTCCTTGTCAAACAGAAACGTCGATGGCTGTGCCAACCAGCCGTTACTCCTATTCACCGACAGATTCGGTGAATTCGGAGATACTTTCTGCCGAATGTTTTCCGCCCCGTTCACGTCCGCGTTCGCCGTCGTCTCGCACCTGTCGCACACGTACAACCCACGCTCAACACGGTTTGCATCCCGCTTGCGACCACAGCACGAACACGACTTCGACGTATCACGCTCAGATACCTTTTCAACCGTGATCCCTTCCATCTCGGCCTTGTAGGCGAGCAGTTTCGTGAAACGGTCGAACGCCCACGAATGCAAATCGAGGTTGCCGTGCGTACCCCAGTTCTTCGACTCACTGTTCTCATCTTCCTCGCGGATGCCAGAGAGATCGCCGATCACTATTGTCCCGACACCCTCCTCGACACACCGCTGAACGATGTGTTTCGAGAGCGTGTGGAAATAGTGCGTGCGCCGACCAGATCTCTTCTGATTCAGCCGCGTCGCCTGTTCAGAGTTCGAATCGTCACACCGAGCGAGCCGCTTGCTGAAGTAGTAGTCGTCCTGCTTCAGACAATTCAGTGGGTACAGTTCACTGTGCCCGTCCTCGTAGGCGAGTGCGGCGAAGTTGTTGATCCCGAGATCAATACCGACGGTCTTCTCGCCGGGCGACTCAGATACCTCAACCTCAACTTTACAGACGAAGTGAAGTTCCCACTCGTCGCCTGTCCAAACCGCCTTCACTTGTTGGATAGTCTCCACGGCGGAGAGGTCAACATCAGGCCGCGTCTGGTATGTACAGAGGATGAAGTCCGACCAGTACTCTTTAAGATTCGACCCTTGAGAGAGTCGAACGCGGTTGTACTGGGTATCAAGTTTGAAGCCGGCAGCTTTGAACGTCACTGTTGAACGCGGGTGTTCGTCACCGTGTTTGCGGTAACCGGGCGGGTTCGCTTTCGTGTCTCCGTTGCGTCGTTTGCCGTACCAACCACTGAACGCCTCAGCGAGTTCTTGAAGGACTCGCTGACTCGACTGAGAATGTAGGTCATCATAGCGTTCGTGACTCTTCAGGTACGCGGTGAGTTCGGTGTGATTTGGAATGTGGCCGATTTCGTCCCAAATCCGGCTGCACGTCCACCGTCCGACGTTCCAGAGTTTCGAGGCTGCGAACCCGAGGGCATCAAGATCGTCGGACACCCGTGACTGGTTCCGAATGGAAGCAGTATAGGTGCGTGTGACGACCTGTTTTGCCATACGTAACCTATGTAGATAAAATTACTTGAAGCTGTGGATTACGTAGCGTGGAATATCCTTCGTGGCATCGAACCGTAGTTTGTATAGAAGTTGTCGGATTCATCCGCGCTGAAGCGCGAGGCTTTCTCCTTGATTCTCCGTAATACGGCGCAGCGATCAGTATGTGAGTTCCCTGTATTGACTGCAACCGATCAGAATGTGTCTCCTATTGGGAATACCAACAGAGCCGGTTCTTTATGATCAGGTTTTTGATTGATGAGATACATTTCGATCATTATTTATCATATGTGAAACACTGCAAAATAAAGTAGAAGTCTTATGTGCCCCGATTGTTAATGAATGTTAATGTCATCTTCAGCTCGCTCAATCAAGGAGTATGTTAGCAGGTCATCGTCTGTTCTTCTCCTTGCTCCTTCACACGAACCTCCCGACGACAGTGCTTGTGGCGATCTGTTGACTTACAATGCGCCTGCGGAGACCAACGTATTGAGCATCACACTCTCGGCGTCTCCCACAGAGCAACTGTCGGTCTGGCAACACGAAGTCGACAGCGAACTTCCAGCACGGGCGACAGTCGTCGATGCGAGACAAAATACGACGAAAGCCCAGCTCCCACCCTCAACAGCAGGGTCGATCTCCGTGCATGAGGTTCGTGAGAATGTGGATCTCTACGATTTCGGTCTCGCTATTGCCAGTCAACTCGGTGCGTGGAAGAACACCGACGAAACGACGGTCGTGTGTCTCGACTCAGTAACGACGCTGCTTGCCACCCACGACACCGAACGAGTAATTAGTCTGATCACCTCCCTCAACGACCTCTGTGAACGTCTCGGCGTGATCGCTCACCATCACGTCGATCCGGCTGAACACGACGAAGAGACAGTGACGACGCTTCGACCGCTGTACGATGCGGTGATCGAGTACACTCCAGACGATGGCTGGATCCCAACGGAGCACGAGAGAACGACGACGGCACCGACGTTCCGTTCAACGACGCCAGCGCCGGGTGGAGCAGCGAAGACCGACCCGAACCGCCCCGAGACGGTGCCGATGCGGTACTCCTTCGGTACATTACTGGAACTAGTGTCGTCCCCACGCCGGCGCACCCTGTTGTACAACCTGAAGAGCCAGCCGATCGAGAAAATTTCGCTTGACCAACTGGTTGAGGAAGTCCATAAGACCGATCGGGCACTGCCGATCCGCGATGCGCCGTCACGCGAGAAAGTTCGGATCGAGTTTGTCCATGTTCACATCCCGATGCTCCAAGAGGCCGGCATTATCCAGTACGACGCCGACTCAGAGATGGTCCACTACACGGAGAATCAGGGGCTAGAAGCCTTCCTCCGATACATCGAGACGATCGAATTAGGGTGACTGGCGGTCTCAAAGCGGCCGACAAGACGATAGCTCGACGAACCATCTTTCCCTGTATTGGCCGCAATTGGGGCCAAATATGGTAGATATGGAGTATTTCAACAAAGTCGTTCGAGCCGATCGCCACCGCGGTGACAGACCGACCACCGGGAGTGGGTGCGAGTCCGCGTCCGCGCTCCCCGTTGTCAGGGACGGTCCGGGAGACCCCAGCGGCGACGAACCAGGACGAACCCCGTAGCGAGGGTCGTGATGACTGTGAGAATCGCGGCGGTGCCGGCGAACGACACGCCGCCACCGATGGTTGCCGTCTCCGATGTGTTGGCGTCCGACCGCTCGTCGGCCGCCGGATCACCGACGACGCTGACGTCGACCGACGCGTTTTCCACCTGCGCCGTGTAGTTCCCGGGAGCGGAAATACGGCGATCGAACGCGACCGTCCGGTTCTCTCCGGGCGACAGCGTGACTTCCGTGCGGTCGACCGTTTCATCGAACAGCGTGAGTGTCACGACCTTCGTCCCGCTGATCTCTCCCGGATTCGCTACCACGGCCTCGATCGTGAACTGCTCGTCAGTGCGAACCGGGTTCTCGCTCACGCTGGCGTTTTGAACGGTGAATCCCGACTCGACGGGCGCGACCTCGACGTACCGCTTCTGTCCGGCGTCGATCTCGACGGCCTTCGTACCGGGCGTCGTGAACCGGTGGGTGAACGTCACCTCTCGCGTTTCACCCGGATCGAGGGCGAGTTCGCGGCTCTCGATCAGTTCGTCGTCGATCGCGAACTCGACGGTCTTCGTGCCGGGCCCGTCTCCGGTGTTGCTGACCGTCGCCCGGGCGATCAGCGTCTCTCCCGCGACGAGCCGCGTGGTGTCGAGCGAGACGTTGGCAGACCCGATAGACGCCTCTCCCCG
>Ga0306876_100084_pt1 | contig 43874 bp, 45 predicted proteins | sample AntDeeMetagenom1_FD_190420 | JGI IMG/M metagenome (GOLD analysis project Ga0306876, IMG submission 190420) | Saline lake microbial communities from Deep lake, Antarctica - Metagenome #1 (v2) (version 2) | ecosystem: Environmental > Aquatic > Non-marine Saline and Alkaline > Saline | place...
CCCGAATCGCGTGGTGGCGAACCCCCGACCCGATGACGGTGTTCCGCCGGGTGAGCGCGATCTCGGATGGCGAGACTGACCACCGCCTCTGCCGAGCCATGGGCCGACTGCCAGTGCCGTGAACTACTCCTGCCTACTCAGCCGCTGACGCGGCTTCCTTGAGGCAGGGGCTTCCTGTTTCCACAACGCGACTTGCAGATACATTCTGCGTATCCACAGCGGTCACAGTCTTCACAGGCGTCTCTTCGGAGTGAACCACTCCTAGTTTTGGCAATCCTCGCGCCAGCACGTTCAACGACGCGTTCCAATCCCGGTCGAGTTCGAACCCACATGACGGACACGAATGCTCGCGTACCCATACTGGCTTGCGTGTCTCCACACCACACGACGAACACTCTTTGGTCGTCCCACGTGGGTTAATTTCCTGAACGTGACACGCGTTCTTGTCACCGTGATGTTCGAGGATAGTGATGAAGTCACGCCACCCGACTTCAGCCTTATTCCGCGCGTTCCCCGGGCTTTCAAGCATCCCACGAACGTTTAGGTCTTCGGCGAACACGGCGTCGTACTGGGTCGTGTAGAAGTGCGCGAGTTTGTGCTTGAAGTCCTGCTTCTTCGCGGTCATCCGAGCGTGAACCGTGGCGACTCGACGGCGTTGTTTCTCCCAATTGTTCGAGCCTTCTTGTTTGCGCGAGAGTGAGCGGTGCTCGCGTTCAAGACGCTCGCGGTCAGCCGATAGGTCAAGTCGTCCAACAGAGCGACCATCCGAGTCGTGAACGAAGTTCAACACACCGAGGTCAAGACCCACGGTGTCACCAGGGGTAATGTCCTCTACATCTGGTTTCTCGGGTTCGTCTGTTTTGATGCAGAATGAGACGTACCACGCGCCGGTGGGCTCTTTCTTGAGCGTGACTTCTTTGATTTGCTCGTGGTCTGGAAGGTCTCGATGGAGGCGAATTGGGATTTCGCGGGTTTCGCCTTTGAGTTTCTTGAGGACGAGGAGTCCACGTCCGTCTGGGCCACTCTTCTTGTCGAGTTCGAAGCCTGATTGTCGGTACGTGAAACTCCGGTATTCTCGTGGTTTCTTCCATTTCAACGACCCCACGTCGTATCCTTTGGCTTTGAGTTTCCCGAGGTTCTGGATGTTGTCTCGGATTCGCTCGATGGCTTTCTGGAGGACCGTGGAGTAGACGTGTTTCAGGTCGGACCACCAATCTTTCATCGCAGGGAGCGTGTCGCGGACGCTCCAGACGCGTTGACGGAGCGTGCCTGCGTCGTCGGGGATGTTGTTGAATTCGCGGAGACCGTGGTTGTACACTTGTCGTACGGTGTTTCGTGTCCAGTCCATCGCTTCGCGTTGCACTGTCGTGGGAAGCAAGCGGAAGCGAGGGCTGTACATCATACGATGTGTCTATAATTACGACATATTCCATGGTAAAGATTCTGGTTTGTCGTGTTTGAGATTCGTGCGGGTGCCGTATCCCCGCCCTACTCGCTCGGCTTCGCCTCGCCCTTGAGGACGGGGGCTTGGCACCCTCACCGCAACCGCTAACTCGGCGGCCACCACGCGAGCGACTCGTTTCTCGTGGCGAGATGGTCGTCCGCGACGCCGGCCTCTCGGAGCGCCTCGACCCGCTCACCGTGGCGGGCCCGGAGGCTCCCGTGCATCCACTCGTCGTCCGGCTGGTAGTCGGGGTTCACCCAGAGCCGCCCGGCCTCGTCGAAGGTCCAGAGGGCGGCGTCGAACGCGAAGTGGTGCGTCCAGTTTAGCAGCAGCGCGTTCGTAGGGTCCTCCGCAATATCCGGGTAGGTTGCTCGGTCCAGTACGTGTGAGACCGTCAGCAGTTCGCGGCGACTGATGTCGGTCACCGCACACCGGTCATCGAATCGACCGTAGACCTGCCGCTTGAACGCCTCCGAGACCCGAATGCCTGCCCGCGTTTCGGTGACTCGCGTGCCCGCGGTATTCTCGGGTTGTGAGACTGTTTGTTGGCCCGTCTCTTCGGTCTCGGACGGCTCCGCACGGTGGTGCATCGTGAACTCCAGCACCGTTCGGTCGCCGTCGTGGATCAGTTCGTGGTCGGCCACGTCGACGAGCCCCTGATAGACCCAGCCGTCGTTGTGCTCTCCTTGGTAGAAGAAGTAGATGGGGACGGGCTCGGTCTGGGCCTGGATGAGCGCGGCGTTGCCGAGCGAATCCGTCGACTGGTCGCCCTTGTCAGGCAACCCCTCGCCGATATAGCTGAACTCCCCCATGGAGACGCTGTCGTTGTAAGGGCCGCCCTCCTTCGCAAAGAGCAGAACGAACCGATTTCCGTCGTCATCGTTCCGGACGTTGATGCCCGAGATGCGGTAGCCAAAGCCCGTCTCGAACAGCGCCTCGATGTCGGCCTGGTCGTAGGCCTTGCCCGACTCGACTGCGGGGTTCGGGTGCTCCATTATCACCCCGTCCGGGCGCGCCGAGTTGAAGCTACCGCCCAGCTGACTGCTCACCGCGCCACGGCAGCATCGAGGCGTCGAAGCGATCCGTCCGGAGGAGCCCCATACCGATGCCGGCGGCGACGACCGCGGGCACCACGTTCCCGTAGAAGAGGTTGATGCCGCCCCAGAGCAGCACGAAGCTTACCATATCGTCAAGCGCGAACTCACAGCTCTCGAGACGGGCACGGAGCGCCGTCCGGTCGAAGGTGAGATCGACGACGCCCACCGCGACTGTTGCCGAGAGCACCCAGCCCGCATAGTTCGAGAGCGGGACGCCGTAGAACGCACCCCCACCCGGATAGCGCCAGAACCCAAGCGCCACCGCGCCGGGGTCGAGCACCACGTCCATCGTGAGTACGAGCGCGATGACCGTCAGCAGGCGGACGGCCGTCCGCTCGGCGGTGCTCCCGAGCAACAGGAGACAGAGCAGGTAGGCGTTGAACACCAACGGGAGGAAAAACACCGGCAGTGCGAGCGGGACGCCGCCGACCATTGGCCCGAGATCGACGCCGTAGAAGAACTCGCCGTACGGGAACCCCGTCTCGATTCCCACATACTCGATGCCGTAGGCGTACGCTGCGAGGCCAGCGACCCCCGCGAACGCTTTCCGGTCGACGACGGGCGAGACGCCGACCACGAGCGGCGAGCGCATCACGAGCACACCCATCAGGACGAGCATGGGGTTGAACGCCAACGGCTCGGGTAGCAGCCCCTCAGCGCTGGCGAGCAGCAGTACCGCGCCAACGACGGGGAAAACGACGGCGATGGTGAACCGGTGCTGTCGTACGAGCTGGTCCATCGCCGCCTCCCACGCCTGGCGGTCGTCCGGGCGGTTCTGGACCAGCGCGAGCAGCGTACTCACAGCAGGACCCCCCGGAACCGCCAGAGTCCGCCCATCGTCAGCACCATCCCCACGACCCCGTTGAGAACTGGGAACCACCAGTACGCGCGGTCAACCGGGACCTCGGCACCGACGGTGCTCCCGAGGAAGAGCGGGTAGACCGCCAACAGCGCACCCAGTCGCGGGTCCAGCGCCGCGAACACGACGGCGGCGAACGTCCAGCAGCCCAGACAGTAGGCGTAGGTGCGGCGCTCGCCCAGCCAGGTCGCGGTGGTCTCGATGCCTGCAGCACGGTCGGGGTCGATGTCCGGAATCGCCGAATAGGTGTGCATTCCCATCGTCCAGAGCCAGCCACCGACGAGCGCAGCCGTGGGCGGATGCGTGCCTGCAACGGCCGCGTAGGCGGCGGCACCGGGGAGCATGTAGAGCCCGTTCGAGAGCGAATCCAGCAGCGGCCGGGCTTTGAACCGCAGCGGCGGCACACTGTACGCTGTCGCGAGGACGAGAAAGCCAGCGAGGTAGGGCCACGCAACGGCGGGTGTGATCGGGAACAACGCAAGCCCCAGCACGCCCGACAGCGCGACGACGGCTGTCACAGCCGGCTCCCCGCGCCAGCGGGCTTCTTTCCCCGAGTCGTCCTTCTTGGGGTTTTCAGCGTCGATGTCGCGGTCGAACCGGTCGTTGATTCCGTAGATATAGACGTTCGCCGGCAGCAGGAAGTAGGCGAACAGCAGCGCCGGGAGCAGTACCAACAGCTCCTCAACCGTCCCGGCGGCGTAGGCGACGCCGACCAGCACGGGCCCAGCGGTGTAGAGCCAGAAGCGCGGCCGCGAGAGCGTCAGCAGATACCGAACCATCCGCTCAGCGCCCGGTCTCTCTTTCGGCCAGCGCTTCGGCGGTAAGCTGTCCGCTGATGAGACACATCGGAACGCCGATGCCCGGTGTCGTGTACGAGCCAGTGAAGTAGAGTCCCGGAACGGTCTCGGAGACGTGGGGCGGCCGGAGCAGTGTCGTCTGTTTGAGCGTGTGGGCCAGCCCGAGTGCAGAGCCCTGCACGGAGTTGTAGCGCTCGCCGAACTCCGAGACTGAGAACGTCTCCTCGACGACGATACGGTCTCTGAGGTCCGTATCGGTGTTGGCCGCGATGTCGTCGAGCACTGATTCACGGTAGGCCGCGCGAGTCTCCTCGTCGTCCTCGAGGCCGGGCGCGATGGGGACGAGCGCGAAGAGGTTGGAGTGGCCCTCCGGCGCGACCGTCTCGTCGGTTTTCGAGGGGACACAGAGGTAGTACGCCGGGTCGTCGGGCCACGCGGGCCGGTCGAAAATCTGCTCGAAATGCTCGTCCCACTCGGTCGGGAGCACGAGCGTGTGGTGGGCCAGTTCGGGGACGTCGCCCTCGACGCCCATGTAGAGCAGGAACGCCGAGGGGGCGTAGGTCCGAGAGTCCCAGTATGACTCGCTGTACTGGCGTTTCTGCTCGGGCAGCAGCTCCTGTTCGGTGTGGGCGTAGTCGGCGTCGCTGACCACGATATCTGCGAGTTTGTAGCCCGCGCCGTCGACACGGTGAGCCGCGTGGCGGTCGCTCGGGGCGTACTCTTTGTCCGGGTCGGCGCTGTCGTAATCCACCTTGAACGCGCCGCGCTGGCCGTGAATCTGGCTCACGTCCGCGCCCGTGCGGTACTCGACACCGAGTTCACTCCCGAGGTCGACGAGGCCGTCGATGACGGCGCCGAGCCCGCCGTCGGGGTAGTAGACGCCGAGGTTGAAGTCGACGTGGCTCATGAGGTTGTAGAGCGCCGGCGTGTTGTGCGGTGACCCCCCGAGGAAGACAAGAGTGTACTGCATCACCTGCTGGAGTTTGGGGTGGTCGAAGTAGCTCTCGACGTGGTCCTGCATTGAGCCGAGCATCGAGAGGCCGCGGGCCTGTTTGGCCACGTCAGGGTCGATGTAATCTCGGAGGTTGGGCCGGTCCTTGTAGACGAAATGCTCCATCCCCACCTCGTAGTTGAGCGTGGACTTCTCGAGGTACTCATGGAGCGCGTCGCCGGCGCCCTCCTCGTAGGCCTCGAACTTCTCGGCGTTCGCAGCGACGTTCGGTGAGAGGTCTAGTCGGTCGCCGTCTTTCCACTGGATACGGTAGTGGGGGTCGAGCCGCGAGAGGGTGTAGTACTCTGAGGGCTCCCGGCCGAAATCAGCGAAGAAACGCTCGAACACGTCCGGCATCAGATACCACGAGGGCCCCATGTCGAAACGGAAGCCGTCGCGTTCGAGCACGCTGGCCCGACCGCCCAGTTGCTCGTTTCGTTCGAGCAGCGTCACGTCGGCGCCGGCGTCGGCGAGGTAGCAGGCCGTCGAAAGGCCGCCGATACCGCCACCGATGACGGCGACCGAGCGCCCATCGAGCGTGGCGAGGTCCGGAGAAACGTCCATGTGTGTGGGAGAACCGCGGCGGGCTTAAAACCGGGGCGCAGCGGCGGGTCGGGGGTTGCAGTCGTGTTGATACCTACTGTCACGGCCGAGGGCACGAGAGCCGCGACGAACACCGCTAAGTTCCCGCCAGCCCCATCTCCGCTATGAACGAAGCTACGGTCGTCGTGACTGGTGCGGCGGGCGGTATCGGAGGCGCGTTGGTTCGGGCGTTCGCCGGCGCGGGGGCGACCGTCGTCGCCGCTGTGCGGACGGGGAGCGACGACCGGCCAATGCCCGGTAGCGGGACCGACGATGGCCTGTTCGCCGATATCGAGAACGTCGATACTGTCACTGCAGACGTGCGGGACGAGTTCGACGCCGAACGGCTGATGGAGCGGGCCGCCCGGGTCGGCGGCGACATCGACCTCGTGATGCCCTGTGCTGGTGTCTTCCACAGCGCCCCCGGTGAGGCACCACTCGACGAAGAGACCTACTCAGCGTTCGACGACCAGTTCCGCACCAACGCCCGCGGCGTCTTCACGACAGTCAAGGAGGCCGTACCGCACCTCGCGCCCGACGCGCGGGTGCTGGTTCCCTCCGGACAGGTGGCCGTCGAGCCCAGCCCGGGCTACGGGGGCTATGCGGTCTCGAAGGCCGCCGCGGAGGCCGTCGCACGAGGGTTCGCAACCGACATTGAGCAGACGGTGGGCGTCGTCGACCCAGGTATCGTCGCCACAGAACTCACCGGTGGGCAGGGCCGTGACCCCGAGGACGTGGTCGGGCTGTTCGAGTGGGCTGCAACTGAGGCTGACGCCGAAGAACTGAACGGTGGTCGGCTGGGGCTGGCCGACTGGAAGAAAGCGACACGATAGGGAGCCGTACGTTCTTGGCCCCCCGCCGCCTTCAGTGACGTATGCAACTGGAAGCCATCCGAACCGCGGCAGGCGAAACGGTCCACGTCGACCGTTCGACGGGCGAGCGCGGCTCGAAGGGAGTGTTCTTTGTCGCCTACGTGAGTGAGGCCGCCGAGGAGCGCTGGGGCTACTTCTGTGAGAACTGCGAGACGACGGACAACGCGATGGACACGATGGGCCGTATCGAGTGTAACGTCTGTGGCAACGTCAAGAAGCCTGATGAGTGGGACGCAGCGCACGAGTAACATGCTCCCTGCCGCAAACAGAGAGGGATGAACTCCCTCAGGCAGCCGGACGGAGCCCGGCGACTGCGGGGTTTCCTCGCTACAGCAAGATGATTCTCGCAGCCGACCACCCAACCCAGCGCTAGTCTTTTGTATGACTGAAACGAATTACTGATAGAAAATAGTATGAGCAAGTCAGAGTCTGAAAAAGTGGTGTCTGTATCGTCGCGGGGGCAAGCTACCATCCCGAAGGAGTTCCGCGAGAAGTTGGGTATCAACACGCCTGGCCGTGTGAAGTTCATTCGGACCAAAGAAGGTGAAATCGTTGTTCGTCCTATCCACTCGGTTACAGACCTGCGTGGGGTTCTGGACGGGAAAACCGACGAGCAGGGTCGCTCGGCAACCGAGCGCCTCCGGGAGGAACGCACAGCGGACAAAGCCAGCGAGGAGGAGTTGCGGCAGCAGTACGCCGGCGACGACGAGGCCGATGCATGACGGATGGGGCTGAGATTCCCGAGACGATTGTCTTCGACGCCGAACCACTCATCGCCTATTTCTGCAACGAACCGGGGAGCGACACCGTCGAAACGTACGTCGACGCCGTTGAAGGTGCAGCGGACGGCTACATTTCGGCTATCAACCTCGCCGAAATCCACTATCTCGTCCGTGCGATTGACGGCGCGGAGCGCGCTGATGCTGTCGTCGACGTCCTCGAGGAGAGCGGGATCCGTCGAGTCGACACCGAACAGACCTGGCCGCCAGCAGCCGACTTCAAATTTCGTTACGCTCCGGCGCTTGGTGATGCCTTCGCACTCGGGACCGCAGCGCACGTCGACGGGATGCTCCTCGTCGGTGCCGATGATGGGTACGACGGCGTCACCGATGTCCCGATCACTCGGTTCCGGACCGAATCAGCGTAAACCCGGTCAAGAAGCACTCAAACACGCTGTCAAAGCCACTCGCTAAAATCAACACTGTGCGACACATGAGCGTGCCACAAAGAGGGTCGCCGTCGTCGGCGACAGTGGGACGGTCGCGAGCGCAGCGGGTCACAACCTCGAGTCGAGAACGGATCGCCGTCGATGTGGGATCTCGTTGAACGAAGGTCGAAGCGGGCGGCCAGCCAGCCGCCTACACCGACTCCTCGGTGTCCTCCTCGGCGGCCGTGCTGCCGCCGCGGTCCGAGTAGTTCTTCCGGCCGATCGCCTCGTCACTGACCATCCCGATGATGCTCTGTCGCACGTCGTCGGCGGACTCGTAGGTGGTCTCGCCCAGGGGTTCCAACACCGTCTGGAGCGTCGCCGTGCCGTCCCCCAGCCCCAGTTCACGGTCACCGTACCGCTCCAGTACGGCCTCCAGATCGATCGGGTACGCCTCGTCCTCAAGATCGTCCGCGAGCGGACCGAACTCTACACCCTGCTCGCGGCCATTATCGTCCTGATCGGTCGTCATTATGGGAAATCCGTGCCGAAGCCATTTACTCTCTGTGCCGGCCCCTGCCGGGTGGGGAGACACGTCCGTGCAAGCGGCCCCAACCGGACGACGGGCGCTTACAGATACGCATCGTCCCACTCGTCGGCCAGGTGAGTGTTGCTACAGTCCTCGCACTCGAGCCTATCCAGTCCGTCGATGGAGACGTTCGTACTGCCGCACTGTGAACAGAAGTACCCGTACGCGTCCTCCTCGTCGTCGGCACAGTACACCGCAAAGAACGGGGCCTCACTGCCGGGAACGCTCTCGTCGCGACCGACGGGTCGGTCAACCCCGTCGACGGTAACTGACTCCGGAACCGTCACAGTTGGTTCGGTCGACGTCTCCGTCGATTCGCCTTCCGTGAACATGGTGACTGCGAACTCCTCCCCGCCGACCAGTATGTGGTCGTGATCGTCCTGTTTGAGGCCGAACCCTTCGAGGAACTCGCCGCCCTCAACAGCCTCGTCAAGGATACACGCCACAATCGGCTTTTCGGCAAACTGTTCGCGAACGCGATTGAGTAGCGCCGTGGCAATACCTCCTCCCCGTGCCGCTGGATCCACATGGACCCACCGGATCGTCGCTTCCGTTCCGATTTGGACGGTGATGAACCCGCGGACGGTTTCCGTGCCGTCGACGGTCTCTTCGACGACGAGCACTGCCGTATCCGCATCGTTGAGGAGGTCGGTCAGCGATGAGTCGTCGAACTCCTCTTCAAGCATCATCTCGATCTGTTCTGGACTGAGCGAGTACGATGATTGCAGCGAGTCGCGCGTGACTGCTCTGATCTGTTCTCTGTCGTCCGACTCTGCAGGGCGAACATTCATTTCATTTCATTTTCCGTCTTTTAACTGTCATGGAATTTTGCATTTGTAGGTCAACGCATCGGAGTCTCGCACTACAAAGAAGGGTTCAGTAGGAGACAGACCGGAAATCCCTGTGGCAGTGGTACCTGAGCAGGTTAATTTCGTTGTCAGAGACGGTCTCGATGGTAGCGGTATCGGGCTGGTAGCTCTCTTTATCGGTCTCTGTCAGTGTTGCCTCGTCTTGCACGGTAATCCAACAAACAACGCTTTCGAGACTAACCGTTCTGCCTGCCTATGCCGGGCATATATGTGAAAGTGGCCGCCGAGCAACTTGACCGTCTCGTCGATCGGCGCCAACGACGAGGAGGAAGAACAGCGCCGTCCCCTCAACCGGGACGAGCCGGATGGCAACTGGAAGCAGGAGATGAGACCACGGCATAAATCGAGTTGCGCCAGCAAGCCGTGATATTATAACCCTGAGAGCCGCGTGACTCCCATGGCAATCGTCGATACACTGATCGTGTTCCTGGTGAGCCTGCTCGTCGTCGGGTTCACAGCGAAGCGGTCATGAGCGCCGTCGACCGCTACTGGAGCTTCCGCGACTGGTTCCCAGTCCCGCAGAGAAACGGCCGATTCCACGTGATCCGGTGGGTCCTGCTGGAGGCCAACCGGCTCGCGGTCACCGGCGCGTTGCTGACGTTTATGTTCTCGGCGCTCATGCTCATCGGGTCGGTCTGGACTTTCGAGATGCAACGGGTCCTCACGGAGACGCCCGCAGTCCAGACGATCCTGAGCTCGCTGTTGAGTGGCATCATCCTGCTCGTGTCGATCGTGGTGTCGATCAACTCGATTGTCCTCTCCCACGACATCACCACCGTGGAGACCCAGGAGAATCGCGTCCAGGGAAGTATGAAGTTCCGGCGGGATGTCGGCCGGCTGACCGAGAGCGGCGACAGCCCCTCAGATCCGGTCTCATTCCTCAGCCTGATGGCGTCGGTCATTCATGACCGCGCGACCGCCCTCGAGGAGGTCGCCACGGGGAGCGACGACGAGCTAGCCCAGGACATCCAGGAGTATGTCGACGAGGTCGTCCAAACGGTTGAGCCGCTCGGCGACCACAGCAACAGCGCCTCCGGTGCGGATTTCGGCGTCCTCTGGCTCGGTCTGGAGGCGGACTACGGGAGGCATATGGACCGTTCACGGGTGCTGCGGGGCTCCTACGAGAGCGAACAATCCGACACGTTCGGCGAGGCGCTCGACGACCTCATCCAAGCGTTCCAGCTGTTCGCCACCGGTAAGGAGTACTTCAAAACGCTCTACTACACCCAGGAGGTGTCCCAGCTGTCGCGGACGCTCCTCGTCGTCTCGCTGCCGTCGATCCTCGTCACTGCGTCGGCCATCCTCGCGATCAACTCGAACCTCTTGCCCGAAGCGTGGGTGTTTGGTCTCCCGCCTCTGATGAGCTTCGTTTCGACCGTGTTCACGATCGCGCTGGCCCCGTTCCTCGTGTTGACCGCGTACATGCTTCGGCTCTCGACGGTCGCCCAGCGGACCGCCGGCGCGGGGGCCTTCTCTCTGCACTAGTGACGGCCGCGTTCGCCGCGAGGAATTCTCGCCGTGGTCTCCACGGACCGCGGCTGGCCACTCACGTTGGGGCCGCGTCCGGTCCGAACTGGACTGCTCACGGGGCGAGTCACCGGACAAGAACTTGCGAACGCAAGCCTGTATCTATTATCCATCGATTCCGTACTTGTACTATGAAGACACTGACACTCGGCCGACGGACACTACGGAGACTGAGTATCGCATCGACCCTGCTAGACGCTGCTGCGGCGTTCGCGCGCCGGGACGTTCGGGCGGGGATCCTCTTGCTCGGTGCGGCTATCGCATCGAAATGGATGCCGGGATTGGGCGTGGTCGCCTCGGTCCTCACCCGACTTTACCGGAGGATCCGATGAGGCCGACATCTGATCCTCGGGAGCGCCGACCGGATCGAGCAGGGCGCGCGTCGTTCCGGGCTTGGGGCGGAACGGTGACCCCCCGTGTCTCCCAGACTGGGCGGCTACCAGGGAGGGGTCGAGCGTGAGCGAGCGCGCGGAGTCGGAGCCGGACGACAAGCCCATCGCTCCCGGTGAGACGGTCTACGACGAGGACGGACAGGTCCTCGGGCAGGTCAACGAGTACACCACCGACGGATTCCAGGTCGTAACCACAGAGAGCGGCTCAACGGGCGGGAACAATGCGGAGACCATCCCCGGACAGGAGTTCGGCGAGGGGTATCTCATGTGGCGCTGTTCGGAGTGCGGCGAGATGGGCGAGCTTGAGGAAGGGATGCCGGATTCGTGTCCGGCGTGTGGCGCGCCGGAGGAGGCGATCGTCGCGGTCGAAGAGGACTGACGGCAGTACGACACGCCCGGCGACGGCATCCCGACGAAGGGGCCCGGGTCGGACCGGAGACCGCACACAAAGACGGGGTCGGCCCGTCGGTTGATCGCCAGATGGCATCAATATCGGTTTCGGGCGTTTTGCTCGCAGTGTTCGATCACTGGTCGTGTCGCATTCTCACGAGTAAGGACCCGACCCCGGCCGCATCGCGATACACTGCTGAAAAGGTGCGCTGGCGCGCTCAGAACGTCGCTTCGATACCGGCTTCGAGCGCGTCGACGGCTTCGTCGATGTCCGCGCGGTCGATACAGAGCGGCGGCGAGAGCAACACCTGCGTGTCCGGGCGGCCGGAGCCGAACAGCACCCCGTGGTCCTGTGTGACCGAGCGGACGTGGGCGAGCGGGTTCTCAGCATCCGGTTCCACCCGGGGGTCAACGAACGGCTCGCCCGTTTCGGGGTCGCCGAACTCGACGGACCAGAGCAGGCCGCGGCCGTGGACGTGGGCGACCTCGTCGTAGGACTCCAGTTCGCGGAGGCGCTCCTCCAGGTAGGGCGCAAGCTCCCGGCAGTTCTCGATGAGGCCGTTCTCGTAGGCCTCCATCGCGGCGTTGCCGGCGGCACAAGCGATGGGGTGGCCGGCGAACGTCTGGCCGAGCGGATGGCCGTCCTCGCGGATCTCCGAAGCAATCTCCTCGTTGGCAACGACGCCCGCCAGCGGCGCGTAGGCGCTGGTGACGCCCTTCGCGAACGTGATCATGTCCGGCTCCACGTCGTAGGTATTGATGCCGAACCAGTCGCCACAGCGGCCGAAACCGGCGATAACCTCGTCGGAGATGAGGAGCACGTCGTACTCGTCACAGATTTCGCGGACGCGCTCGAAGTAGCCCGGCGGTGCCGGGTAGGCGCCGGAGGTACCGGCGATGGGTTCGGTGAGGACTGCGGCGACGGAGTCCGGGCCCTCGTTCTTGATGACGAACTCGAGATGGTCGGCAGCCTGCTGGGCGATTTCCTCGGGCGTGTCGCCGTCGAAGGGAGAGTTGTGGACCAGCGGCGGGAGGAACTTCCCGACGCCCGTCATGGCGGCGTGGCGCTCGACGACCGAGCGGGTCTCGGGGTCGCCGCTGAGCGCCCCTGCGGCGTAGGTCGAGCCGTGGTAGGAGCGCCAGCGGGTGAGAACTTTCGGGGCGTCCTGGTACTCTCGGGCGATCTGGATGGCCGACTCGTTGGCCTCGCTGCCTGAGATGGAGAAGAACACGTCGTTGAGCGCTCCGGGGGCCACGTCCGCGAGCCGTGCGGCGAGTTCGTCGCGGGCCGGCGTCGTTTTCGACGAGGAGACGTAGGGGATACGCTGGGCCTGTTCAGTCATCGCGTCGACGATACGCTCGTCGGAGTGGCCGGCGTTGACGCAGTAGAGCTGTGCCACGAAGTCCAAATACTCGTTGCCGCCGTCGTCGGTGACGCGGGCGCCCTCGCCGTCGGTCAGCGAGAGGGTCTCTCCTTTGGGCGAGTACCAGTGCGGGATGTTCCGCGGTCGGTCGGGCTGTGCCATATGCGCACCAGGGTAACCCCGGGCATAAGTCTGTCTCAGTCGGCAGCGGTTTCCCGGGAATGGTTTCGGTGTTCTCCCTCCAAACCCGATAGTTTGTCGGCGAATTCCACCCGACCACCCACGATACACCGTCAACGGGGGTTTGGCCGGTCGCCCCACGCAACCGGACGGTTCGGCGTCGCTGTTCATCGTCGGTGGTGAGTGCCAGTCAGACCGACAGCGGGCGGAGCCCCTCGAAGGAGCCACAGGAACAGGTAGTCTCACACGAAAACCGCCGCATGCGCGAGTCACACCCTTTTTGCGAACTCCACCAGTAGCTCTCCCTAATGGACGAGGATCTTCGCGAGCGGGTTGAACGGGAAGCCGAGAAGCACGCCCTGTTCAACGCGCTCGAACACGGCAGCGACGCCGAGGTCGGCCCCATCATGGGGCCGCTGATGGGCGAGAACCCCGAGTTCCGCCAGCACGGCGACCAGATTGCGGGCGTTGTCGCACCGGTTGTCTCCCGCGTCAACGAGATGGACGGCGACGAGCAGGAAGCACGCCTCGAAGAACTGGCGCCCGACCTCCACGAGGAGCTGCTGGCCGAGGAGGAGGAAGACGACCAGATTCTCCCCGACCTCCCCAACGCAGCGGAGTACGACGAGATTCGGATGCGCGCCGCACCCAACCCCAACGGCCCGTGGCACCTCGGCCACGCCCGGATGCCGGCGGTGATGGGCACCTACACCGAGGAGATTTACGACGGCCACTTCATCGTCCGGTTCGACGACACCGACCCCGAGACCAAGCGGCCCGACCTCGAGGCCTACGACCGCATTCTCGACGATATCGACTATCTCGGCTTCACCCCCGACGAGGTGCTCAAAGCGTCTGACCGGGTCGAGACCTACTACGAGTACGCACGCAAACTCATCGACGAGGGCGGCGCCTACACCTGCTCCTGTTCCGGCGAAGAATTTTCGGAACTGAAGAACAACGCCCAAGCCTGCCCGCATCGCGACAAAGACCAGGAGACGGTCCACGCGGAGTTCGACGACATGGTCGCCGGCACGTACCAGTCCGGCGAGATGGTGCTCCGGGTCAAAACTGACATCGAGCACAAGAACCCCGCGCTGCGTGACTGGGTCGGGTTCCGGATGGTCGACACCCCGCACCCGCGCGAGGAGGCTGCTGAGTACCGCTGCTGGCCCATGCTCGACTTCCAGTCGGGTGTCGACGACCACCTCACGGGCGTCACCCACATCATCCGGGGCATCGACCTGCAGGACTCGGCCAAGCGCCAGCGCTTCGTCTATGACTACTTCGGCTGGGAGTACCCCGAAGTGCTCCACTGGGGCCACGTCCAGATCGACGCCTACGACGTGAAGATGAGCACCTCGACAATCATCGAACGCATCGAGAACGGCGACCTCGACGGCTGGGACGACCCACGCGCCCCCACCATTGCCTCGGTTCGCCGACGAGGAATCCGCGGGCAGGCGCTCGTCGACGCGATGCTCCAACTCGGCCTCTCAACCTCGGACGTGGACCTGGCGATGTCGACGGTCTACTCCAACAACCGCGAGCTTATCGACGACTGCGCCGACCGACGCTTCTTCGTCCGGGACGGCGTCGAGCGTGAGATTATCGGCGGACCCGCAGTCGCGAACCCGCCGCTGCACCCCGACCACGAAGACCGCGGCACCCGAGATATCCCCGTCGGTGAGTCGGTGCTCGTCGAGGGGGATGACCTCCCCGCAGCGGGCGAGCGCGTCTGGCTCAAGGGGTTCGGGCCGGTCCGCTACACGGAGGCGGGCCTCGAGTTCACCGACGACGACCTTGATGTCGTCCGCAGCGGCGACGTGGACGTGATTCACTGGGTGCCCGCGAGCGGCGGGGTCGATCTTCGGCTGCGAACGATTGACGGTGACGTGACCGGGGTCGCTGAACCCGGCTACGCCGCTTACGACGCTGACGAGATGCTCCAGTTCGAACGCGTCGGCTTCGTCCGGGTAGACGAGCAACAGGAAGACGGTGAGTCGGTCGCCTACTTCGCGCACCCGTAACGCGACTGGGTGTCCGACGGTGTTTGTTGGGGGAGTGTAGTTTTCTGTAGGTGGTCGCGGAGGACCCGTGTCACTGGATCGCTGACTGGGAACAGTACGGGGTCAGCGACCGCGACTCCCCACAACGACCGCGCTCACCCTCCGCGGTGGTGTCTCGTCCACTTCGGGATCGAGCGTCGGTACAGCCCGAACCCCACCAGCCCCAACACGGCTCCGAACGCGCTCAGGCCCGCCAGCAGCGACACTGGAACCGGGGAGAGGGCAAACCCAATCACCAGCACCGGGACCAGCGGCAGCGCCATCGCCGCGCCGAACCCCAGGAACAGCCCGGTATCGAAGAGGAACTCGTTGGGCGAGAGCCCCGCCAGATAGACGGTGACGCCGAAGATGTAGCAGGCGACGCCGACGAGTAACAGCGCCCCAGTCAACGCGTCGAGCAGGCCGGCGCCGTGGCGGGCGAGCGCGAGCGCGTAGAACGCCAGCCCCACAAGGGGACCGAGCAGCAGAAACGCTCGGAGCTTCCCCCGGAGGACGCCCCCAGTGTCGATGGGGTGGGCAAGATAGCTCTCGACGCCGTCGGCCTGCGTGAGCCAGTTGTAGGTGGTAAAGCCCGTCAGCCCCAGAACCGTGCCGAAAGAGACCCCGACAGCCGGTTCCACGCCCGTGATACGCCCAGCAAGACTGACCAGTGCCACCGTTACAGCATAGAGGATGCCACCCGAGAACAGCAGTTTCCAGAGCCCGCCGTCGCTCCGGTGGACGTCGAGCAACGTCTTCACGGCGACGGCATCACTAACTCGGGCGTGCAGGCGACGGAACAGCGGCTTCTCCGTTCTGGTCGTTCGCCGGGACTGGGGCTCGAACAGGAGCCCACCGACCAGGAAGACGCCGCCAACGAGTGTGAGTGCGCCCACGACGTGCGGGAGCGTCGGCGCCCCGAAAACGCCGTAGGGGGTGTACGCGACGACCGGGAGGTCGGCCAGCCACGCAGCCACCCCAGCGACGCCGAAACCCGCCAGTGCAGCGAGCCCGGCCTTCCCGCGGCCACCGAGGCCCACGCCCGCGAGCGTGATGCCGACACCGAGCACGAACGTCGCGGTCAGCGTCGCCCAGAGCAGCGGGACGGCCGAGATGCCGACCGCTCCTCGGAGCAGTGCCGCCGGGAGCAGCCCAGCCGCCATCGGGAGCAGGAACAGCAGCGCGTAGTAGACCACGTCCTTCACCACGAACGTCGCCAGGAGCGCTCGTTGGGAGAGCGGCAGCGTCCGCCCAGAGAACACCAGCAGGGTCACGTCGCCCAGAAGGTCCTGGAGCGCGTCCCGGCCCACGAAGCCGATGGAGCCGGTGTGGATACCGAACACCAGCGCGAGCCCGTGGAGCCCCGTGACGACGGAATCGGCCCCGATTCCCACGAAGGCCAGTAGCTCCACGGCGCCGGCGACCAGCCCGGCGACGACCAGCGGGAAGAGGCCGAACCGGCTCCCACCCAACAGTTCGCGGTGGAGCCGCCACTCCTCGCGCAGCATCTCGACGAACAGCCGCTTGGCACGGTGGCCAGCGTCCGGTTGCGCCGCCGAATCAACCATCGTACTCCCTACCCGCCGTCTCGACGTGCCGCATGAACGCGTCGAGCAGCATCTCGTCCGAACCCAGTTCGCTCGGCACCACCTCGGCGACCAACTGGCCGGCACTCACGATGCCCACTGTCGAGCAGAGTTCCGCAGCCACCTCCACGTTGTGGGTGGAGATGACGACGGTGTTGCCAGCCTCGCGGTACTCCACGAGGAAGCGTTTCACTCGCTCCTGGACGATCGGGTCCAGATTCGCCAGCGGCTCGTCGATGAACACGAGGTCGGGCTCGTGGAGGAACGCCCCGGCGAACATCACTTTCTGCTGTTGTCCCCGCGAGAGGTCCGTCGAGAGTGTATCCAGTTTGGCTCCAAAGCCCAGTCGGTCGGCCCACTCCTTGGTCCGCTCGTCCACCGTGGTGTCTGGGAGTCCCCGAATCGAGCCGACGAACTGGAGATACTCTCGCGGCGTGAGGAAACTCGGCGGTGACTCCTTCTCCGGCAGGATACCGACGAGTTCGCGCACGCCCACGGGGTCAGCGGCGGGGTCGACACCCAGCACTGCGGCCTCGCCGGCATCGGGAACGGTCTGGCCCGTGAGTAGCTCCATCGTCGTCGTCTTGCCGGCGCCGTTCGGGCCCAGGAGGCCGTAGAGCTCACCCAACTCGACGGTCAGCGAGAGCCCATCGAGGGCGGTCACGTCACCGTAGCGCTTCCGGAGCTCCTCTGTGCGAATCGAACTCATTCGTCACGTCGTTCTCGACCGGGTGTCATAGTTCGAGTGGTCGCGGGGCAAACGAGGGAGCCGGTCACCTGCGTTCGGTCTCCTCTCCGGCCTCCGGGCTGCCGCTGCCGGCCCCGTCCTCGTCGCCAGTCATGCGTCCATCCTCATCTGCCCCCCACTCGAGCCGGACGCGCTTCACCCCGCGCTCCGTGGCCTCCAGCACGGTGAGGATGACGCCGTCGAGTGCGACGCGCTCGCCCTCCTCCCCGAGCTGGTCGACGTGGTGAGCGACGAGCCCGGCAACCGTCTCGAACGGGCCGTCGGTCGGGAGCTCCAGCGCGAGCGTCTCGTTGACGTGATCGATCGTCGTCCAGCCGTCGACCTCGGCGGTATCGGCGGTGATGACACTGATCGGCTCACTCTCGTGGTACTCATAGATCTCGCCGACCACCTCCTCGACGACGTCCTCAAGCGTGACGACGCCGACGACGGTGCCGAACTCGTCGACGGCCATCGCCATCCGGTGGCCATCCCGTTGCATCTCCGTGAGCAGCGTGTCGACGGGCTCGACAGCGGGCACGAAGACGGCCTCGGTCATCGCGTCAGCGAGCGTGCCGCCCTCGACGTGGGCCCGGAGCGCGTCCCGGAGGTCGACGAACCCCTGGACGTCGTCGCGGGTCCCCTTGTAAAGTGCTGGGACGTGACGAGAGCGTCGGTTCGCTTGACGGAACCATTAGGGACGCGGCGACGAATCCTCCTGTGTGACCAACTGGAGCCTCACGGACATACCCGATCAGTCAGGCCGCACCGTCGCCGTCACGGGCGCTAACAGCGGCCTCGGCTACGCAGCCACAGAGGCGTTCGTCCACCGCGGCGCCGACGTGGTGATGGCCTGCCGGAGCGTCGACCGTGCCCGCGAGGCTGCCGAAGAAATCAGCGTTCCCGAGGCCGACGGCTCGCTCACCGTAATGGAGTTGGACCTGGGCGACCTGGGGTCGGTTCGCAGCTTCGCCGCGGCGTACGAACGGGAGTTCGACGACCTTCACATTCTCTGTAACAACGCTGGCGTGATGGCGACCCCATATCGAACGACGGAGGACGGCTTCGAACTCCAGTTCGGCGTGAACCACCTCGGCCACTTCGCGCTCACGGGGCTCCTCCTCGACTCCCTGCAGGAGACGCCCGGCGAGACCCGTGTCGTCACCCACAGCAGCGCGATGCACGAACGCGGCCAGATGGATTTTGACGACCTTCAACACGAGCAGAGCTACGACAAGTGGGAGGCCTACGCCCAGAGCAAGCTGGCGAATGCGCTGTTCGGCTTCGAACTCGACCGCCGGCTCAGGGCTGCGGGCGAAAGCGTCACCAGCGTGGTCTGTCACCCCGGCTACGCCGACACGAACCTCCAGCGCCGCGGCCCGGAGATGGCTGGCTCGCGACTCCGCTTGCTGGCGATGCAAGCCGCCAACGCTGTGGTCGGTCAGTCGGCGAGACAGGGAGCCCTCCCGTTGCTCTACGCAGCGACCGCAGAGGCTATCGATGGCGGCGAGTACGTCGGCCCTGGTGGCCTGTTCAACATGCGCGGCGCGCCCGAGGTGCGGGAGCCCGCAGCACAGGCACAGGATGCGGATGCTGCCCAACGGCTCTGGGCAGTGTCCGAAGAACTGACGAATGTGGCGTACCGCCTGGCAGAGCCGTCGGCTACCGAGTAGGACCAATCAAAAAACCGCGGGTCGCGAGCCGTCCTACTGGAACGTTCGGGCCACGCCGTCTTCGCCCGTCTGGTCGCGCTCCACGTCGCTGCGCCTGAAGCGTTTCTCGATTTCGGCGTACTGCTCACGGGTCTCGTCGGTGACCGAGGGAGCAACCTCGCCGAGTGCGGCCTCGAAGTGCTTCATCGTGACGCGGACGTTGCCGACACTCTCGTCGGCGTCCTCCGGCGCCACCGTGTTGATGAACTCCCGAGTCGCGTTCATCGAGGCTTCGCGAGCCAGCGCCTCCAGGTCGGCGCCGACGTACCCCTCCGTCCGGCTGGCGATTTCGTCAAGGTCCACGTCGTCGGACAGCGGCTTGTGCTGGGTGTGGACCCGGAGGATGGCGCGGCGCGCCTCCTCGTCGGGCACGGGCACGTGGACGTGGCGGTCCAGGCGGCCCGGGCGGATGAGCGCGCTATCGATGAGGTCCGGTCGGTTCGTCGTCGCGACGATCACCACGTCCTCGAGTTCCTCCAGCCCGTCCAGTTCGGTTAGGAGCTGGGAGACGACCCGCTCGCTGACACCCGAGTCACCGCTGTTGCGGCCACGTTCGGTTGCGATGGCGTCGATCTCGTCGAAGAACACCACCGTCGGGGCGTTCTCGCGGGCCTTGCTGAAGATCTCGCGGACGCCCTTCTCGGACTCGCCCACGTACTTATCCAGCAGTTCCGGCCCCTTCACCGAGATGAAGTTGCTCTCGGCCTCGTTGGCGACGGCCTTCGCCAGCAGCGTCTTCCCGGTGCCGGGCGGGCCGTAGAGCAGCACGCCCTTGGCGCTTTGTACGTCCATCTGGCGGAACACCTCGGGGTAGTCCAGCGGCCACTGGATGGTCTCGCGCAGGCGTTCTTTGGTCCCCTCGAGTCCACCGACATCCTCCCAGCTCACATCGGGAACTTCGACGAACACCTCACGCAGCGCGCTGGGCTCGATACCTCGCAGCGCCTCGCGGAAGTCCTTCGCGGTGACGTCCAGCCGTGCGAGCGTTTCGGCGTCGATTTCGTCGGCCTCGAGGTCGAGCTCCGGACGGAACCGTCGGAGTGCGATCATCGCAGACTCCTTGGCCAGCGACGCCAGGTCGGCGCCAACGAACCCATGGGTGGATTCGGCCAGCTCGTCGATGTCCACGTCGTCGGCAAGCGGCATGTTGCGCGTGTGGACCTGCAGAATCTCCTCGCGGCCGTTGGTGTCCGGCACGCCGACCTCGATTTCACGGTCGAAGCGGCCACCACGACGCAGCGCGGGGTCGATGGCGTCCACCCGGTTGGTGGCGCCGATGACGACGATTTCACCGCGCTCTTCCAGCCCGTCCATCAGGCTGAGCAACTGGGCCACGACGCGGCGTTCCACGTCGCCGCCAGCGTCGTCGCGCTTGGGCGCGATGGAGTCGAGCTCGTCCATGAAGATGATTGCGGGGCTGTTCTCCTGGGCCTCCTCGAAGATGTCACGGAGCTGCTCTTCGGACTCCCCGTAGTATTTGCTCATGATCTCGGGGCCCGAGACGGTGTAGAACGAGGCGTCGATTTCGTTGGCGACGGCCTTCGCGATGAGCGTCTTCCCAGTGCCGGGCGGGCCGTGCAGCAGCACGCCCTTGGGCGGTTCGATGCCCAGCCGGCCGAACAGCTCGGGGTGGCGCATCGGCAGCTCGATCATCTCCCGGACCTGCTCGAGTTCACTGTCGAGGCCACCGATGTCCTCGTAGGCGACGTCAGGCATCTCGCTCGCACCGCCCTGGCTGCCCGGCTGCCCCATGTCCTGGAGCTGTTCAGCGGGCTGTTGGCTGATTTCGACCTCGGTGCTGTCGGTGATGACCACCGTTCCGCTCGGTGCGGTCTCGGCGATTTTCAGGGGCACTGCCTGGCCCTGGCCACCCATGAAGCCAAAGCCCAGCGGTAGCTGGACGTCCTGGCCGGCGGTGACGGGCTGGCCCGAGAGCTCCTTGCGGAGCAGGCCGCCGATGTCGCCGCGGATGTTCATCTGCTGGGGGAGCGCGACCGCGACCCGCTCGGCGGGGTTCACGTCGGCGGGTTCGACCGTGACCCTGTCGTCGATGCCCACGCTGGCCTCTTGGCGGAGCCGGCCATCGATGCGCACGATGCCCGTGCCGTCGTCTTCGGGGTAGCCCGGCCAGACCCGCGCGATTGCGGTGCCCTGCTTCCCGTCGATACGGATGAAGTCCCCACCGGTGAGATCCATCTCGTCGGCGGCAACGCGGTCGACCGCCGCGAGGCGACGCCCCGCGTCTTTCTGCTTCAGCGGCTTGATGGTGAGCTTCATTTTGCCACCTCGATGGTCAGCACCCCGTTGTTCACACTCGTGGACGTGGCTTCGCCGGGGAGGTCGAACTCGGATTCGGCGACCTCCTCGTTGTTCTCGACGACCACGATGGCCGTCTCGCCGACGGTGTCGACGGTGACTACACCCTCAACGCCGCGCAGGTCGAGCGCAACGACGTAGGCATCGTCGTACTCGTAGACGCGGCCGAACTGCTTCTCACTGATACTGCGCTGGTGAGTCGTCATTAGCTAACCACAAGTAATCTCCACAAGTATATAAGGTTGTCGCCGATTAACCGCATGACTGCGACCACTCAGGCGTATGTAGGTGGGGTAGCGGTTCGGCGGTTGAGAAGGCTGTGGACCGCAGTCCCGCGGATTTATGCCCGGTCCCGGCGAGTCGCCGGTATGAACCGGGTTTCTCACCACAGCCGGGAAATCGCGTACCGTCGCTCGGCACGGACTGACGAGGGGCCTGGCGTCCTCTGCATTCACGGGAGCGGCGGGAGTTCGGGGGTTTGGAAGGCACAGGCGCGGCTGGCCGACCGGACGCCGGTGACGACGATTGACCTCAGTGACCACGGCGAGAGCGACTCCTGCGTCACTGAGTCTGGCTACGAGGCACTCTCGGCGTACGCCGACGACGTGGTCGCTGTCGCCGAGGAGACCGGCGACCGGGTACTCTGTGGGAACTCCTTGGGCGGCGCGATCGCCATGACCGTCGCGCTGGATCGTGACATCGACCTTGACGGCCTGATTCTCGCGGGGACGGGCGCACGCCTGCCCGTGCTCGACGACCTGTTGGTCTGGCTCAAGACGGATTTCCAGCGGGCCATCGAGTTCCTCCACGGCCCCGACCGGCTGTTCCACGATGTTGACGGCGACTACGTCGAGGTGAGCGAGCAAGCGATGCGGGAGACGGGACAAGCGGTCACCAGCCGGGATTTCCGGACCTGCCACGCCTTCGACGCCCGCAGCCGGCTCGACGGCATCGACGTTCCGGCGCTCGCGCTGGTCGGCGAGTACGACAAACTCACGCCGCCACACTACCACGAGTCGCTGGCCGACACCTTGCCGGACTGTGAACTCAGCACCATCGAGGACGCTGCCCACCTCGCGATGCTCGAACGGCCCGAGGCGTTCAACAGCGCCGTCGACTCCTTCCTCGACCGCATCTGATGCCCGAACACGTCGGCACCACCGACCCCGACGGGGTTGATTTCGGCTGGGTGATGCAGAGCACCTTCGTGCTCACCATCGTCGTCGGTGCGCCGCTGGTGACGCTGCTCTCGACGCAGGTGCCACTCACAGACTGGGGCGCTCGTGTCTCCTTTGCGGTTCGAGTCGGCGCAGTGGTCTGGATTCTCACCGGACTCAGTGTGTATCTCCACGCGCGCAGGCAGGAAGCCCAAGACGACGACGGGACGACCTGACTACGTCACCCACCGGAACGCCACGCCTGCCCGTTTTGCGGTCAGTTCGTCGCGCTCTGAGTCCCCGACGAACTCCGCGTCTTGGGGCCCACAGCCCATCGCTTCGAGCACCGCAAGCAGCGGTTCCGGGTCCGGTTTGTGGGTTGCCACGGTGTCCCGGCCGACGACGGCGTCGACGTGCTCGGTCAGTCCGTGATGCTCCAACGCGGCCCGACAGGCCGCCTCGCAGTTGAGTGAGCAGACGCCGACTGGGCCCTCCCGCGCTTTGAGCTCCGTCGCCGTGGCGAGGCGGTTCGACTTCGGGGCCGCGGCCTGCTCGTGGCGCCCGACGGCCGACTCGAACGTGTCGAGTTCGCCCGACTCGCGCGCGAGTTCCAGCAGTCCCCACAGGTCGTGGCCCTCGGTCGCCAGTCCGGCTTCCTGGAGCGCGTCAGCGGCGTCAGCGGCGGCAGCGCCCCAGTCGACGGGGAGGCGGACGAGTGTCCCGTCGAGGTCATAGACGACGGGGGAGGCGGCGTTCATACCTCTGAGGAAACGCCCCGCCGACAAAAGCAGTCCGACGGTTACACTGGCGAGGGTGCGATACCTGCATCGGTTCGGGTCAGAAGATACAGCACGAACGAGGAGAGCCAGTGGCTGCCCGCGTACTCGTCGGTGAACGCCATCCCGACACCGGGCTGGAGGTGGACCGCTGCTGCCTCGCGGAACAGCGGCGCGCGTTCGTCGTCCAGCGCCTCGTCGAGTCCGGCGAATGCCCACGACTTCGCGACGTTCAGGCCGACGAGGTGGAGCGCGACCCCGTCCTCGTCGTCGGCCACGTCAACGGGATCGAGAAACCCGCTCATCCGGAGTTCGCCAGCGGTCGGCAGGAAGCCGTCGGTCCAGTCGGTGAATTCTGCAGGAGTCAGAACGCGGCGCATGAGGGTCGCCTCCGCAAGCGTCGGAGAGAGGAAGTCCCATCCCAGTGGCTCATAGGCCACCGGCGCGTCTTCGTCCTGCTCGTAGAATCGCCAAGCAGTCGCCGTCGCGGCATCCGCAAGCGCCTCGTTGCCGACCACGCAGGCGTAGTCCAGCACACCCGAGAGCGCGAACGCGGAGTTGCCGTGCGTGCCCACCCTGAACGGGCGCTCCTGTGTGAGGAGCTCACTCCCGACGAGGTCGACGATACACGTCTCAAGCGGCGCGAGTGCGTCGCTCCAGCGGTCGGCCCGCGGGTCGTCCCAGAGCTGGAGTTCGGCAGCCAGCCGCAGCAGCCAGGCCCACCCGTAGGGCTGCTCGAACCCGGGGTTCTCCTCGAAGTAAGTGCGTTCCCCCGCCACGTTTTCGGGAGTGAGGCGGTCGTCGATGCTCTCGACGATGGCCGCCTCCTCGGGATGGTCGTCGGCCAGCCGCAGTTGGCGGATCAGCGACCAGTGGCTGTGGACGGCCGAGTGCCAGTCGTAGCAGCCGTAGAAAACTGGGTGGTCTGCCTTCGGGTGGACGGTGTCGTCTGGGCCGTCGACGGCGCCGCTGTGGTGTGGGTACTCCGTGTCGACGCTCTCGAGGGGGTGCTCGGCGAGCCGTCGCCAAGTGTCTTCTGTGAACCAATCTGCGCGGCCGGCGAGGGCCGTCTCCTGGTCGACGGGGTCGAGAAGCTCCATACCGCGGACTGCGTCACGGTGCTAAATTAATCCCCAATACGAGAGCGACTCAGTCCAGCAGGTCCCGCGCGATGATGGTTTTCTGGATCTCGCTGGTCCCCTCGTAGATGGTCGTGATCTTGGCGTCACGGTAGAACCGCTCCACGTCGAACTCAGACATGTAGCCGTAGCCACCGTGAATTTGGACTGCCTCGTTGGTCACATCCATCGCCGCCTCGCTGGCGAAGTATTTCGCCATCGACGCGATGGTGCGGGGGTCCTCGCCGTTGTCGGCCATCCGGGCGGCTTCACGACAGAGCAGGCGTGACGCTTGGACCTGCGTGGCCATGTCCGCAATCTTGTGCCGGATGGTCTGGATCTCGCCGATGGGCTTGCCGAACTGTTCGCGGTTGCCGGCGTAGTCGACGGCTTCGTCCAGCGCGGCCTGTGCGACGCCGAGGGCCTGCGAGGCGATTCCCAGCCGGCCACCGGTCAGGATGCGGAAGGCAGCTGAGAGTCCCTCTCCCTCCGGCGTGAGCCGGTATTTCTCGGGAATCTCGACGCCGTCGAACGTCATCCCCGTGGTGTCGCTGGCTCGGAGGCCGAGTTTGTGCTCCTTTTTGCCCACCTCGACGCCGTCGTAGTCAGCGGGAACGAGGAACTGGGTGATGGAGCCGCGGTCTTCGGGGTCGGTTTTGGCGAAGACGATGTAGACGCCCGCGCGCTGGCCGTTGGTGATCCACTGCTTCTCGCCGGAGAGACGATAGCCGTCCTCGGTCTTCTCGGCGGTGGTCGTCATCTGGGCGGGGTTCGAGCCAGCGCCAGGTTCCGAGAGGCAGAACGCACCGACGGGCCGGCCATCGACCATCTCCGGTAGCCACTCGTCTTTGACCTCGTCGCTGCCGAACTCGGCGATACAGGAGGTGGCAAGACAGTGGACCGAGAGCGCCGTCGCCACCGCGAGGTGGCCGTAGGCGACGGCCTCGTTCACGACGGCGTAGGTGCCGCTGTCGGCGTCGAAGCCGCCGTACTCTTCGGGAACAGTGAGGCCGGTGATGTCCAGTTCAGCCAGCCGGTCCCACGCGTCTTCCGGAAAGGATTCCTCGGCGTCGGCTTCCTGGGCCGCGGGCCGGAGTTCCTCGAGGGCGAACTCGTGGACCACGTCGCGGATGGCGCGCTGCTCCGCGGTCAGTGCGGAGTCGGTACGGAGTTCCATATCGCGTGCCAGGGCCCGCCAGCGCAAAAGCAGTCCGACTCCGGGCCCCTATCGTGGCAGCGACTCATCCTCCGCCGCACAGGTTCCCGTCGATTCCTTGAGTCCGTCGGATATGCTCCGGAGGGTGGCGGCGCTACTCCCGAAGGTACTCGACGACCTCGATCGGCGTCACCGGAATCCCGCCGCCCTGGGCGAACGTCGGGCCGCCGCCGCCACCGCCGCCGAACTCGCCCGTGAGTTCTTGCACGACCTCGTTTGCGTCTGCGGCGCCGTCGGTGGCCACGGCCACGAACGTGTCGCCGGCGGTGCCGGCGACTGCAACCACGTCAGCCTTCTCGCCGGCAAGTTCCTGCAGGTCGCCCTGGAGATCGTTTGCCGTGACTCCGTCGACGGCGCCCACGAGCCACGACGCGCCGTCTCGCTCGACCGCGTCGAGATCGGCGAGGCGGTACTCAAGGAGTTCACTTTTCAGTTCCGCGACCTCGTCCCGGAGCTCATCGCGCTCGGCTATCAGCCGGTCCACGGCGTCCGGGAGCGCGGGAATCGCCACGTCAAGACCAGCAGCAGCGGCCATGGCAGCGTCGTGACTCTCGGCGGCGGCGTCGATGGCTGTTGGACCCACAGCGAACTCCACACGGGTGGCGCCTTCGCCGGGGTTCGAGCGGTCGAGTATTCGGACGGGTCCGATTTCGGCAGTGTTGTCGACGTGCGTGCCGCCGCAGGCCGCCACGTCCCACCCCTCGATGGTGACGATGCGCACCTGGTCAGCGTCACCAGAACGCTCCGCGCTCTGGTTGGCACGAGAATCGCTTTGCGATTCTCGAACGTCGCTCATCGCGCCCTCCTCTGTCTTGGTGTTGAACGCCACATCCTCACGCTGCTGTGCGGTCTCGGCGTCTTGGTACGTCCAGGAGACGGGTAGCGAGTCCCAGACGGCACGGTTGGTCAGCCGCTCGAGTTCGACCAGTCGCTCGTCGGTAATCTCGGTCTCGGCGGTGAAATCCACCCGGGCCTTCTCCTCGTCGATATCGAAGCCGGCGTAGCCAACGTCGTCCAGCACGCGCCGGGCCGCACCGAAGAGCATGTGACTCGCCGTGTGGGCCCGCCGGCAGTAGGTCCGGAAGGAGGCGTCGACCACACAGCGAACCTCGTCACCCGCCGCAAGGCCGTGATCCTCGTCCGCGAGTGCGTGGACGATGCCGAACGGATACTCTTGCACGTCGGTGACAGCGATGTCGGCGACGACGCCGCGGTCGGCGGGCTGCCCGCCGCTCTGGGCGTAGAAATAGGTCTCCTCGAGCACAACGTTCGCGCCATCGACGGAGGCCACCTCGGCGTCGAAGGAAAGCGTGCTGGGGTTGTCCGGGGCGAGTGATTGCATGACAGTCGGATAGCTCGCAGGGCGCAAAAAGGACGCGGCTGTCGGATGGGGTACCTCAGTGGACGGGTAGCAGCCACCGCATCCTCCACCGGTTCTGCCCCCGCCAGTTGGTGCCTCCAACGGACCGGCTGCGAGGGGCCGGTCGGTTTCAGGCGGTACGTACGCACTCCGTGAACTGATACCAGCACCCAAATGATTATACGAACGTTCGACCACCAGCAACCAATGAGTGATCTGGCAGGGCTCACCGCCCTATTCCCCGAATCCGGTCCTGACTGTGGCCGTCGGACGCCAGACTCCGGTTCGCTTCGGGAACGCGACGACGAACCGCACCCCGAAACAGGGCCGTAATCGATGACCGGACGACTGATCAACTACAGTGGGTTCATCATCGCCGGAATCGGGTTCTTTCTGACCAGGTTCACGGTCACCCTCGGGATAACCGAGGACCCTGTCCGGTTCTACCTGGCGGGTGTTGTCCCCCTTGCACTGGGCTTGGGACTTGCAGCCTTCGGCGTCGCACTCGCTGTGGCCGACATCGAGGCGTCCTACGTCAGGACCACGGCGTTGTGGTGTGTCGCCGGCCTCGGGACGATGGCCGTTCTCGTTGTGCTCACGCTGGCTGGATCGACGGCGTCGCCTGCGGATGCAACGACGATTAGCTCCCAGACCACGCTCTCGAACTTCCTCATCGGTGGAAGCGTCGGCGGGACACTCACCGGACTGTATGCCGCGCGGAACGGTCGACAACGGAAGAAACTGCAGCAGCAGACGAATCGGATAGTGACGCTCAACCGGATTCTCCGGCACAATGTTCTCAACTCGGTGGCCGCGATTCGTGGCTATACGCAGCTGAATCAGACCGAGCACCCGGACGCGATGACGGTTATCGAGGATCGAGCGGGCATAATTCAGGACACGATTGAGGAGGTGGGCTACCTCACTCGGAGCACACACGGAGACGCCTCGGCTGGCTCACCAGTCGATCTCGCGGCCGCACTCACCGACGGAATCGAGACGGTTACGGCGCAGTATCCGGAGGCGGATATCGCAGTTGGCCCGATTCCTGACGCTGTGGCGGTGCGTGCAAACGAGCGACTCTCGGACGTCTTCGTCAACCTACTCGAAAATGCCGTGCTCTACGGCGCCGAAACGACGGCGAGGGTCGCGGTTACGACGACGGCCTCGACGGTGCGCATCAGTATCTCGAATGACGGACCGGGACTCCCCGAATCACAGCAGAACCTCCTCGAAACCGGCGATATCGGGGATTTCGACGACCCGACGACGGGGTTCGGGCTGAACATCGTCCGGCTCCTGATTGAGAGTTATAATGGGACGATTGAAACCGCCGTGGGGGACGGCACAACGATGGTCTCGGTGATACTGCCACGCGACGCCACGACGACACAGGAGTGGAAACCAAGCCGGCTGGATCTGGCAGGCGTCCGCCCAGCGGTCCCACATCTCCTCGTCGTCACCGTTGCGGCGTTACTCGCGGGCGTTACATACGGCATCGTCTCGGAACTGCTCGGTGGCTCGGTGAGTGCAATCGGCGTGTTCTACGGTATCGAAAACAGCCTCGTCGGCTGGCTCACCCACGAGTTCCACAGCGTCGTCTTCGGTTTCGTCTACGTCGGCTTCCTCTCGGTTGCACTGGAGACGTATCGCAACACGCTCAGCACGTACGTGGCTGTCGGCCTCGCGTGGTCGGTCACGCTCTGGCTGCTTGCCGCTGGCGTCGTTGCGCCAATTTGGCTCCGACTCCTCGAGATACCGGTCCCGATCCCGAATTTGTCGGTGCCCATCCTTATCAGCCACCTCGTCTGGGGGCTCTCGTTGAGTCTGCTCACTGCCTGGGGCTACGCCTCGCTCATCCCTCGCGTGCTCGCGACAGATTCCTAAGTGAACGCAGAAGGGCCTGGAGTAAACTACCCCACCCTACTCGCTCCCTCGCGCCTTGCGACGGTCGGTCACTCCTTGAGGGCGGGGCTTTGCCGAATCGACATTGTGCCCCACGCCCCCGTGCATGGGCGCGGCCCGGCTTCTTATTACCGTCCACTGGCCGGGCGGGGGCTTTCAGGCCCGCCTTCGACCCGTCTGGTGGATTGTCCCGCCGATTTAATTCCCGGTGTTCTCGCGCTCTACCCTCAATCGAGGGACGGGAGTCAAAACCCGTTCGCGGTCGTCGTTCCCGAGTATCGGGTGCGTTGGAATCGCACCACAGGAGCCAGTTTACTGGTGGCTCCTCCCAACCCCGACGTGTGCGAGGCCAGCAGTGCCACAGGGGACGTTCCGGATGGGCTTAAGGTGTGCGCAAACGCGCTTCCTCGCCCTACCGCTCGCCATTCGGCTCGCGCTTGAGGACGGAGGCTCCGCGCTACCGGATGCTGAATTTCCTGGCGGTCGACGGGAATCAGCGCCAGATACGGCACGTACACTGGGGGCTCGACCACCATCGGATGCGTCGAACCGGTCAGAGAGCGACGTCTCCGTGACGAACCTGCAGAATTTTCCCTGATTTGGTCGGCATATCCGGGGGTTTGGACGGACATGAAAATAGGGTGTCCTGCTGCCGAGGAGCCAGTTCGGACGTCGGAGCCGCTGCTAGCTGAGTATCGGCGGCAGAAGTGGGCTGGCCAAGATTTGAACTTGGGGCCTGCTCCGTGTGAAGGAGCCGTCATAACCGAACTAGACCACCAGCCCTTCTACTCCGAGAAAGGGCAACCGCGAACTTAAGCGTACTGTCTCACTCGTCGTTGGTCGACTCTGCTGCTGCCTCGGTGTCCGTTCGGTACGCGAGCAGCCGGCCGCGAGCGTTCTGAACCGCTTCCTTAGTCTCGCCTTCGACGCGCTGTTCCAACTCTTTGAGTTCCTGCTGGATACTCTCCAGCCGGCTGGGAACGGGTTCCTCCGCTTTTTCGCGCCCCGTCAGCTTCCGGACTCGGTCCTCGAGAGGCTCGAGCTCCTCTTTCACGCCGGCTTTCGCGTGCTCGACAGCCCGACCCAAGTAGTAGCGTGCGTCCTCGAAATGCTTCGTCATGTCCCTGTGTTGTGTTCGGGGGGACAAAATCCTTGTCGCCAACTCAGTAGGTTGGGGACTCTTCGGGGATGCCGTCGCGCTGATTCACCAACCGCGCGGCGGTGAACAGGTAATCGGAGAGCCGGTTCAGATAGTGCACCGCGGCCGCGTTTGCCTCCTCGTGTTCGAGCAGGGCGACCGCCCGTCGCTCCGCGCGTCGGGTGACTGCGCGCGCCTGGTGGAGTCGGGCGCCGGCGTCGCCGCCGCCGGGAAGGATGAAGGAAGTCAAGGGCTCGAGTTCCTCATCGGCCTCGTCGATCCACCCCTCCAACGCCTCGATGTCGTCGTCGTCGACCCGCGGGCTCTCGGCAGTGGCATCGGGGTTGGCGAAGTCCGCCTGCACGACGTGGAGACAGTTCTGAATCTGTTTCAGCTGTGTGTCAACGTCGTCGTACTCCGTGGGCCGGGCTCGCCCCACGAGGGCGTTTGCCTCGTCGACGGTGCCGTAGGCCTCGATGCGGTGGGCGCTCTTCGACACTCGGTCGGCGTTCGCGAGGTCGGTCTCGCCGTCGTCGCCGCGACCGGTGTAGATGGTCACGCGAGGGTGTGTTCGATATACGCCAGAATGTTCGCACTCTCACCCATCGTGACGCCGTGGTCCTCGTCGACGAGCACGGGCACCGCCCGCTGATTGCTGACGCGAGCGACCTCGTCGCGGTCGGAATGAAGCGCCTCCATCCAGATGGTGTCGTACTCGATGCCGTGTTCCTCGAGAGCGTCGTGGACCTTCACACACCACGGACAGCCGTCCAGTGCATAGAGCGTAATGGACATGGCCCACAGTTGGGCTGCCGGCGGCAAGTAGCTTGCCACGCCGGTGGGTGGCTCGCTCGGCGGAATCAACATCTTCAACACCGTACCCATCAGAAACTGAACCATGAGTCTTGAGACCGAGCGGACGTGCCCAAGTTGTGGGGAGCAGCGGAGATTCTGGCGGACAGCGGCGACGACGCTCCACCTCGGCATGAAGACGAAGTGGACCTGCGAGGACTGTAGCTTCAGGTTCATCCAAATTAACGGCATCAGCACGGCGCCGGAAAGCGCGTAAACTACCCCGCCCTACTCGCTCCCTCGCGCCTTGCGGCGGTCGGTCACTCCTTGCGGGGCGGGGCTTTGCCGAAACGACATTGTGCCCCGCGACCCCGTGCATGGGCGCGGCCCGGCTTCCTCTTACCGTCCACTGGCCGGGCGGGGGCTTTCAGGCCCGCCTTCGACCCGTCCGGTGGATTGTCCCGCCGATTTAATTCCCGGTGTTCTCGCGCTCTACCCCAACAGTGGGGACGGGAGTCGAACCCGTTCGCGGTCGTCGTTCCCGAGTATCGGGTGCGTTGGAATCGCACCACAGGAGCCAGTTTACTCGTGGCTCCTCCCAACCCCGACGTGTGCGAGGCTGGCAGTACCACAGGGGACGTTCCGGATGGGCTTAAGCTGTGCGCAAACGCGCTTCCTCTCCGCCCTACTCGCTTCGCTCGTTGAGGACGGAGGCTCCGCGCTACCGGATGCTGAATCGACTCCATTTTGATTGTCGTTCTGTTTGGGTTGTGAGCGACTGCGTAATTTGATACCTGATGCGTTCTCGTTCGGTTCTGCCAAACCCACAACCAACCGTTCTCAAAAACCGCGCGAACCCAACTACTCCTCGTCCAGCGCCTGCCAGGAGAGCCGGGGGTTCCGCGCTGCACTGGTCTGGTCGATCCGCCGCGCAGTCGTGCGGCTCGGCGCGTCGTGGCGCTCTTCCGTAGTCGAGGCCATCGCGCTGTTGAACGCCGCCGCGAGATTGTCGAGTGAGTCCTTGCTCTCGACCTCTGTTGGTTCGGTCAGCATCGCCTCGGGCACCATCTCCGGCCAGTTGGTTGTCGGCGGGTGGACGCCGAAGTCGAGCATCCGCTTTGCCACGTCGGCGGCCGATTCGTCGCCGACCGTCGCCGCGAACTCGTGGTGGAACGGACCGTAGGGCACCTCCAGATCCACCTGTTCGGCGAGGTAGTTCGCGTTCAGCACGGCCTTCGCGCTCGCGTCCGAGAGGCCGGCGTCGCCCAGTCGGGCGATGTAGGCGTAGGCCTTCACCAGCACGAGCCAGTTGCCCTGGTAGCCGTGGACGTTCTCGATAGCCTCCTCGGTCTCGACTAGTTCGTAGCCGTCCTCGGTCTCCTCGACGCGCGGGTTGGGTAGGTACGGCTCGAGTTCCTCGACCACGCCGACCGGGCCAGCACCCGGTCCGCCACCGCCGTGGGGTGTAGCGAACGTCTTGTGGACGTTGTAGTGCATGATGTCAAAGCCCATGTCGCCCGGGCGGGCCCGCCCCAGCAGCGCATTGAGGTTCGCACCGTCGTAGTAGAGCAGGCCGCCGGCGTCGTGGACCATGTCGGCGATGGCCTCGATATCGCGCTCGAACAGCCCCACGGTGTTGGGGTTGGTGAGCATCAGCGCCGCCGTGTCATCGCCGACGGCGGCTTCGAGTGCCTCCATATCCACCCGGCCGTCGTCGGCAGAGGGGAGTTCGACCACGTCGTAGCCCGCCAGCGCCGCCGTCGCGAAGTTGGTGCCGTGGGCGGAACTCGGAATCAGGACCTCGGTCCGGTCCTCGCCGTTGGCGCGGTGGTACGCGCGGGCGACGGCGATGCCCGTGAACTCGCCTGCAGCGCCAGCCGGCGGTTGGAGCGTCACCGCATCCATGCCGCCGATGCGGCCGAGGTAGTCCTGCAGCCCCGCAAGCAGTTCGAGGTTGCCCTGAATCGACTCGGCGGAGCGGTCGGGGTGGACCAGCGAGTTCGGGTCCGCGGCCACGTCCTCGGTGACCGGCGGGTTGTACTTCATCGTACAGGAGCCCAGCGGGTAGGGACCGGACTCGATGGACCAGTTCATCTGGGAGAGCCGGGTGTAGTGGCGCGCAAGCTCCGGCTCGGAAGGGGTCGGGAAGGTGAGTTCGTCCCGCGTCAGGTCGTCCGGGAGGCCCGCATCCGGCTCCACGGTCTCAGATTTCTTTTTCGAGAGCAGCGGCTCGTTCTCCTCGGCACTGACGGCGTAGCGTGCCTGGTCGTACGTGCGGGGCTCGCGGTCGCCGTCTGGTCCCGTGGGGCTCTCCTCGCCGCCCGGACCGTTCTCAGTCATGCTGCCACCTCCTCGAACGCGGCGACGAGGTCGTCGGCCGCGTGGGCGTTGGCGTCGGTGATACAGACCTGCAGTTCGTGGCGGTTCACGACGTGGACGGCGAACCCTTCCTTCTCGAGGTCGTCAGCCACGGCCTGTGCGGGCTGGTCGGTGCCGACGACGAACTCGCGGAAGTGGTGCTGGTCGTCGACGGGGGCTCGGACGCCGGTGATGGCGTCGAGGTCGGCGGCCAGTTCGTTCGGCAGGCGGACGCACTCCTCGGCCAACTCAACGAGGCCGTCAGCACCGAGGTAGGCGGCGTGCATCGCCGCCCGGAGCGCCACCCACGCCTGATTGGTACAGATGTTGGAGGTGGCGCGCTGCTTGCGGATGTGCTGTTCGCGGGTCTGGAGCGTGAGGGTGTAGGCGCGCGTCCCGGCGGCGTCCTCGCTTGCGCCGACGAGGCGGCCGGGCACCTGCCGGAGGAGCGACTCCTTGCACGCGAACATGCCCATGCCCATCCCGTAGGCGGTGGAGAGGCCGAGCACGCCCGCTTCGCCGACGACCACGTCGGCGCCGACGCTCGCTGGCTCTTGCAGCACGCTGAGTGCGACGGGGTCGCTGCCCAGACAGAACATCGCACCCACGTCGTCGGCAAGTTCGCCGATGGCTTCGAGCTGTGGCTCGATAGCGCCCCGGAGGGTCGGGTTCTCGGCGTAGACGAACAGGGTATCGTCGTCGACGATCTCTTCGAGGGCGCCGATATCGACGGTCCCGCCGTCGGTTGGGTAGCTCTCGATAGAGAGCTCGGAGCCGTCGACGTAGTTCTCGAGCACCGACCGCTTCCCTTCGCGGAGGAGGTCCGGCACGAGTAGCGTGTCGCCCTCCACCGAGCGGACCCGCTTGGCCAGCATTGCCGCCTCGCCCAGTGCGGTGGCGGCGTCGTACATCGAGCAGTTGGCGATGCTCAGCCCCGTCAGTTCGACGAGCATGGACTGGTACTCGAACAGCGCCTGCAGGAACCCCTGCGTAATCTCGGGCTGGTACTGTGTGTAGGAGGTAAGGTACTCAGAGCGCTTCGAGAGGCTGTCGACGACGCTCGGGACGTAATGTTCGTAGTGGCCGCGGCCAAGGAACTCCGTCAGGTCGTCGTTGTTCGCGAACAGGTCACTGAGTTCGCGCCGGAGTTCGTGCTCGCCCCGGCTCGCAATCCCGAAATCGCCGTCGAAGGCGACCGGTTCAGGGATGTCGAACAGGGTTTCCTCGTCGGCGACGCCCACCGCGTCGAGCATCGCCGCCGTTTCGTCGTTTGTGTGTGGCGCGTAGGGGCTGCCGTCCTTCATTGGTGTCCTCCGTGACGGTGAGAAACGCCGTGCATCTATGGTTTGAACGTAGAGTTTGGGGCACAAAGACATGCCGCATCCGGACCGCAATGTGGGGGAGTTGGACAACTTTGTGTGGAGTCCCGTGGGACCTGCGGGGGGTACTGGCGAGACCGCCCCACGCATCCACGTGGTGCGTTCGTTGTCTTGGCCGTCGCTGCGAAATTGCATAATGAACGCAAAAAACTGGTGCTCAGGCGATCTGGTCGTCGTAGCCGTCGGCGTCGAGCAGCTCCTCGAACTCACTTTCGTCGCTGGGCTCGATTTCCAGCATCCAGCCGTCACCGTAGGGGTCCTCGTTGACCAGTTCGGGCTGGTCGTGGAGGTCGTCGTTGACGGCGACCACTTCGCCCGAAACCGGGGCGTAGAGGTCCGAAACCGCCTTGATGGACTCCACGACGCCGAACGCCTCGTCGTGGCTGAGCGTGTCGCCTTCGTCGGGCAGTTCGACGAACACCACGTCGCCGAGTTCGTCCTGGGCGAAATCCGAGATGCCGATGCGGAACGGCTCGTCGGCGGTGACCCATTCGTGCGATTCCAGATACCGTCGGTCGTCGGGTACGTCGAAGCTCATTTGATGAAGGGGGGTGAGGTGACTGTCGCGCGTTTCTCGTCGCCGCGGATGACGACGTTGACCTCGTCGCCGTCCGTGTACTCGCTGGGCAGGTAGCCCAGTGCGATAGGTTCGCCCAGCGTCGGGCTCATCGTCCCGCTGGTGATCTCGCCGACGACCTCGCCGTCGCGAGTCACCTCATAGCCGTGGCGGGCGACGCCGCGCTCCTGTAGTTTGATGCCGGTGAAGGACTCCTCGACGCCGCGCTCCTTCTGGGCGGCCAGCGCGTCACGGCCGACGAAATCGGTGTCGAGTTTCACGGTGAAACTCACGCCGGCCTCGTAGGGCGTCCGGGGGTTCTCCTCAGGGTGGAAATCCTGTCCAGAGAGGAGGAAGCCGTACTCCATCCGGAGCGTGTCGCGAGCGCCGAGCCCGCAGGGCTGGCAGTCGAACTCGCTCCAGACCGCTTCGGCGGCGTCCCACGGACAGAGCACCTCGAAGCCGTCCTCGCCGGTGTAGCCCGTGCGGGCCACCCAGCACTCGCTTCCCGAAACGTCGGCCCAGGTGGCCTCGAACTTCGAGAGGTCCGTCGCGCTCCCGCCGTCGACGCTCGCCGCGTCGTCGACCAGTTCGGGTGCCTCGGGACCCTGCACTGCGAACATCGCCCACTCCTCGGTGACGTTCTCGACAGCCGCGTCGAGGTCGTGGTCGTCGCGGTAGGTCGTCCAGCGCTGGACCATCTCCTCGTCGTGGCCCGCGTTGGGGATGAAGAGGAACGAGGGGTCCTCACTGCCTGACCCGCCTGTTCGGTCCGGGTCGTCATCGGACGGAAGTCGGTAGACGACGGTGTCGTCGAGGATGACGCCCTCCTCGGTGGTGATGCAGGCGTACTGAGAGTCACCTGGGTCGAGCGCCGACACGTCGTTGGTCGTGAGTCGTTGCATCAGGGTAGCCGCGTCCGGCCCCTCGACGCGAATCTCTCCCATGTGAGAGACGTCGAAGATGCCGGCGGCCTCGCGGACGGCGGTGTGTTCGGCCCGGATGGAGTCGAACTCCACGGGCATCTCCCAGCCGCCGAAGTCGGTGAACCCCGCCCCCCGGTCCGCGTGGACCGAAGCGAGCGGTGGCTGCCGTAGGGCCATGGGTTGAGCTTTCGTGGAGGGAAGTAATGTCTTGTTATCCGGGCCATTCGTGCTGGGCACTCGCGTCAATTGTTCCGGTTCCACGGTGGTCGAACGCAGAGCGCCGAGCCGTTCCAAACGGTTTATACGACTAAGCCGGGAATTCGCTGGTATGTCGAAAGAGCAGAAGCAGGTCCGCGAACTGCAGGAAGGGAGCTACGTCATGATGGAGGAGACGCCGTGTAAGATCAACGCCTACAGTACAGCGAAACCCGGCAAACACGGCAGCGCGAAAGCCCGTATCGAGGGCGAAGGTGTCTTCGACGACCAGAAGCGCAGCCTCTCTCAGCCCGTCGACGCGAAGGTCTGGGTCCCCATCGTCGAGCGGAAGGGTGGCCAGGTCGTCTCCGTCGACGGCAACGACGCACAGGTCATGGACCTCGACACCTTCGAGACGTTCACGATGCGCATCCCCGGTGACGAGGAGCTCGCCCCCGACGACGAGATCGAGTATCTCGAATACGAAGGCCAGCGCAAAATCGTCTGATGGGGTTCCCCGGCGCCGTCGCCGACCGCGAGCACGCCGACTACGTCCTGGTCGGCGCCCCGCTCGACATCTCGACGACGTTCCAGCCGGGAACCCGATTCGGGCCGGACCGCATCCGGCGGTTCGCCCAGACGTACGACGACTACGACCACCGAACAGGCCTGTTCTTCTCGGACCTGAGGGTCCACGACGCGGCTGACTGCCGCGCGTGGGACGACGCCCCGGACTATCTCGACTATCTCGGCGGCACGCTGGTAGACGCCGTCCGCGACGGCGCTGTCCCTCTCACACTGGGTGGCGAGCACACTGTCACCGCCGCGGGCGTTCGCGCGACGGACCCCGACGTGTTGGTCACGCTCGACGCCCATCTGGACCTCCGAGACGAGTACGACGGCAATCCGTGGAGCCACGCCTCGGTTTGTCGTCGCGCGCTCGACGGCGACCCCGAGGGCGCTGCACTGGGGAGCGTCGACGGCACCGCCGACAGGCTGGTGGTGCTCGGCGGCCGAACCGGCTCGCCGGAGGAGTGGGAGCGCGCCGAAGAAGCTGACGTGACAGTGGTCCCCCCCGAAGACGTGGCTGCGTGGGAGCCCGATTTCGAGGGCGAAGATGTGTATCTCTCCATCGATATCGACGGTGCGGACCCGTCGGTTGCGCCCGGGACGGGAACGATGGAGCCCTTTGGGCTCTCCTCCCGGGAGATGCGGGATGTGGTTCGAGCCGTGGCCCCTCATGCGGTTGGGTGTGATGCGGTTGAGGTGAACGACCGCGACGACGGGCAGGCGGCGGCGCTGGCGGGGAAGTTGGTGAAGGAGTTCGTCTACTCGCATGCTGATTCGAATTAGCGTTCTTCGGAGTCAGTTGGACACGTTTTGATTCGAGACTCGTGAGAGTCATCGCTTCAGCTACCGCGAGCAGCACGACGACCGCGGAGTTCCCATGACCAATGAGGACCGCACCGCACTGCGGCCACGTGCCTCCCCAGCCGACTCACTCCTCCGCTGGCGCTCCGTCGTTCGTCCCTCGCGCTGGCTCGCCCACCGAGGGGCTCACGTATCGCGCCACAGCCGACAGCGGTGGCGGTGGTAGCGCGTGCTCGCCACGGGAACGCGAGCACGCGGGGAGGAACGACCCGCGAGCAGTGGGGAAACAATGCTGTGCCGGACCTCGTGTCCGGCACCCTGCGGTCACATGGGTCATGGGAACTACGCGGTCCCGTTGGCAGTCACCGAAGCGTTCCTGATCGCGACTTCCAATCAACCACATGCAAAAACCCAGAAGAATCAGTCGGGAGCTACAAACCACACCCAACCCCACACACAGCCATGCAACGCGCTCCGTTCGTCGACCGCCTCGACGCCGAACTCCGCACTGCCGACTACGCCGACATCGACGCCAGCCCCAACGGCCTACAGGTCGGCCGCCGAGCCGGAGAGGTCGAACACGTCGCCTTCGCTGTCGACGCTGCCGAAGCCACCATCGAGGCCGCCGTCGCCGCCGGCGCAGATATGCTGGTCACCCATCACGGCGTCATCTTCGGTGGCCTCGACCGTGTCACCGGCCGGGCGTACGACCGCATCGCGCCACTGGTGGAACGTGACATCGCGCTCTACGTCTCCCACCTCCCGCTGGACGGCCACCCAGAACTCGGGAACGCCGCAGGCGTCGCCGACTGCCTCTCGCTCGAGGAGTTGGAACCGTTCGGGACCATGGGTCCCGAGACGGTCGGGCTGGTCGGTGACCGGGCCGAACCGCTCCTGCTCAGTGACCTCACGAAAACGCTCGATTCCGCCCTCGACACCGGTGACCGGTCGGTCCAGACGCTCGACTTCGGCCCCGATGAGGCCGAGCGGGTGGCCGTCCTGACCGGCAGCGGCGTCGACTGGCTGGATGAGGCTCGGGAGGTCGGTGCCGACACGCTCGTCACGGGGGAGGGCAAACAGCAGGTGTACCACGAGGCCCGAGAGGCCGGTATCAACGTCGTGCTGGCAGGCCACTACGCCACCGAAACCTTCGGTGTGCGCGCGCTGCAGGAGCTCGCCGAGGAGTGGGGCCTCGAAACCACCTATATCGACCACCCCACCGGGCTCTGAGCGGGCGGCCGACACCGGGGATTTCGTCTTCGAGAGGTGAGCCCCGGTCGGCAGCTTCAACCGTCGACCGTCTCTTCACAGGAACCATGGCGCTCCCCGGTGTCGGTGTCGGGTTCGCGGCGCTCGCGGCTGTCGCGCTTGCGCTCCAGAGCATCGCCGTCCGGCTGAGCACCCGTACCGTCCCGGTGGTCGACGTCGTTTCGGCCATCTTCGTCGGGAACCTGCTCGTTTTGGTCCCGGTGACCGCACTGGTCCACGGCACGAACCCCGGTCTCACTCCCGCCGCCCTCGCCGCCTTCGGCGTCGCGGGACTGCTCGGCTCGTTACTGGCCCGAATTGCGTTGTTCGTGGGTATCGACCGACTGGGGCCGGGTCGGCAGCTACCGCCGGGACCGGTGAACGGCTCACGACTCGGCTGGTGCTGGGAGTTGTCGTGCTCGTCACCGGCGTCGCGCTGGTGCTCCTCGGCTAGGGCGCGGCCGGACCGGGTGCTTCAAACCGCCTCCGGTCGGAGCGACGGCCATGAGCGACGAAGGCCACGACCACGATGAGGGGCACGACCACGACGAGGAACCTGAGCGCGAAGCGTTCCACCACGACCCGATTGGGCACGCGTCGGTTCATGGTGGGATGAGCGTCGGCGACCTTGTCGAGGAGTACGGCAAGGCCGGAATCGGCGCCGCCGCCGTCCACGAATCCGCCGACATCACTGCGGAGATGCTGGGCGACGACGACTGCACGGTTTTCCTCTCGCTCGCGGGCGCGATGGTGCCTGCGGGGATGCGCGAGATTGTGGCGGGCCTGATTCGGGAGGGCCACGTTGATGCCCTGATTACGACCGGCGCGAACCTCACCCACGACGCCATCGAGGCCATCGGCGGCAAGCACCATCACGGCAGCGTCCACGGGCACGACGAGGCACAAGACCCCGACGGCGGCACCCGCGACCACGACGAGCAGCTCCGCGACGAGGGCGTCGACCGCATCTACAACGTTTATCTCCCGCAGGAGTATTTCTCCCTCTTCGAGAGCCATCTTCGTGAGCACGTCTTCCCGCCGCTGGAGGAGGAGGGCGTCGTCAGCATCGAGCGCTTCACCCGCGAACTCGGCCGCGCCAACGCCGCGGTCAACGCCGAGGAGGATATCGACGAGGATCACGGCATCGCCGCCGCGGCCTACGAGAACGACGTGCCAATCTACTGTCCGGCAGTGCAGGACTCCGTACTGGGGCTGCAGGCGTGGGTTTACTCCCAGACCTCGGAGTTCTCACTCGACGCGCTGGCGGATATGACCGCGCTGACGGACCTCGCGTTCGAGGCCGAGACGGCGGGCTGCCTGCTCGTCGGCGGTGGCGTCCCGAAGAACTTCACGCTTCAGACGATGCTCGTTACGCCCGGAGCCTACGACTACGGCGTTCAGATTACGATAGACCCCGAAGCCACCGGCGGGCTCTCGGGCGCAACGCTCGACGAAGCCCGTTCGTGGGGGAAGTTCGAGAAAGACGCCCGCAACGAGACCATCGTCGGCGACGCGACGGTGTTCCTCCCGCTGCTTGTCGCGGCGGCGCTGGAGCGACTGGAGGAGTAAGCGAGCGCGGCGAGCCGGATGTCGCGCCAACTCTCGGTTTCTTCCCTCAGGCCACTGCGTTTCTGCTACTCGAGAAAACGCGACCGGAGCGGCTTTGGCCCACGGTTCCCAGCCTCCCATCCATGGAGGACGTCACCCGCACAGCGGTCGAGAACTGGGCCGGCTGTGCAGTCGCCGCGGCCACCACACTCGACGGCGGCGAGGTTGGGGTCGTCCACCGCGCTACTCTCGCAGACGGCCGCCGAGTGGTCGTCAAGACGGCCGAAACCGACCTCACGACGGAGGCCCGGATGCTCCGATATCTCGCCGAGGAAAGCGGGCTGGCGGTTCCGGAGGTGTTTCACGCGACGCCCGAAGTGCTCGTGCTGGAGTTCGTGCCGGGCGACGGCGAGCTGACACCCGCGGTCGAGCGCAACCTCGCTGACCGGCTGGCGGGGCTGCACGGGACGAGTGCGGAGGTGTTCGGCTTCCCGTTCGACACGCCGACGGGGCGGTTCCGGCAGCCCAATCTCTGGACAGAGGACTGGGTCACGTTCTTCGGCGAGTATCGATTGGCTCATGCGGCCGAGAGTGCCGCCGATGAAGAGGTGCTCCCAGCGACCACGGCCGAGCGCGTCGCCGCCGTCGTCGATGACCTGCCGGAGCTGCTGGACCACGACCCGGAGCCGGCGCTGATTCACGGCGACGTGTGGCGGGAGAACCTCCGCGTCGACGGCGACGGCGACGGCGTTCGCGCGTTTCTCGACCCCGCCTGCTACTACGCCGACCCGGAGGTCGAACTGGCCTACGTGGAGTGGACGAACACGGGTGGCGAGGCCTTTTTCGAGCGCTATCGGGAGGTCATTGGGCTGGCCGAGGGATTTCACGAACGCGCGACGGTCTACCGGCTCTCCCCGTTGCTCACGCACGTCCGACATTTCGGCGACGAGTATCTCGACCCGCTGCGGGAGACGCTTTCGGGGCTCGGGTACTGAGTAGCGGTGGGTAGTGTGCAGTTCTTGCGACTCACCCCTCGTCCGTGGCTGTGGACTATTGGGCGCCACGCGCAGGTGCGGGAACGTAACGCGCTTGAGGGGGGCGCACGTTCTCGGAGATGGCCGATGACGACGGCACCGCTCCGAACCGGACTCGGCATCCGGTGGTGACGAGCCCTATGAGTGCCGAGGCCAGCTTTCTAGCCCTACATTTGCGAAGAGATGTGTACGAAGGTCAGAGAATCGCGTCTGCTACTCCCTGAGAGGGGACAGTCGTAATCAAAAGGCAATTAGAGTGCACTCTGAGGCGTCATATGGGCATCGTCGCTTCTGCGAAGGCGACCAACCCACTAGTCAATATGTGGGTCTCGCAGTGAGAACTCGATATTCTCGTTCTCTCGTCCCTGACTCCCTGGAATAGAGGGCCATCACGAACGACCCGCCCGACGATATCCCTGAGAAGGTCGTGAATGACCGGATGAACAGGGGATGGCTGTGCTGGACAAACACGACGACAAGCGTTCCGAACAGGTGAAGATGAGAACAGCGTCGGGCGTATCTCGAAGACGCCTGACCGTCCCTCAGTCCTGCTCGAACGCCTCGCGGGTGACCTTCTCGCGGTACTCTCTGTCTCGTGCTGCACGGTATACCACGGGGTCGTGATACCGTCTCTGGGGGGCTTTCTCTGCTCGTTCCATCTCCTTATCCACGGCACTCATCCATATCTCCCTGAACTCCTCGTCAACTATCCGATTAGGAATGCCGTCGAATCCCACGAACCACGGCCTATCGGATTCATCTTCGTCGTATATCGAGTCGAACCGTCCGGTGTAATCCGCCTGTTCGAGGTACGGTTCCGACTTCTTCGTCGGTGGTAGGATGAACTCGGTTCTGGACTGCTCACCTCGAAACGCGACGAGCACATACCGATTGTTCACCGTTACAGGAAGCGTCCCGGCCTTCGGGATGGACATCAGTAGCCGAGGGTCATCGTTCGTGAGTCTCGTCTCTGATAGCAACCCATCGACCAATTTGAAATACGAATATATCCACTCGGGACTGGGCGCTTTACTAACTCTCTGGATGAGCTTTGCATGGCTCTCCTCGTGTTCTACGTCCATGACTTCGGCATCCCTATGGGACTCGGATAGGGACGCTGTACCCGGTGATTTCCCTGATGAAAACGAAACATCCGATTGATTCTGCGCGGGACTCGGGTTTGTGGATGCCGTTTCTATGTACGCCTCGACCCGGTCAACCGCCGGTGGGTCGTATATTGACCACAACGTCTCGAACCACTCGGTCAGTTCATCGATGGCATCCTGTTCATCGAGGAGTACGGACATCTCCGTTCGTCCGGTGAGTCCTTTCTTCGTGAAATTGGCTGACCCTATCAACGCCCGGTCACTACCAACGACGACCTTCGCGTGTAGGTCCGAAACGTGCCTAACGTGGTCTTGGTATTCGATGAGGAACTCCTGAATCGCCTCACGATTCGTCTGTCCGTGGATACTCAACCACTCTCCTACGTCGGTCAGGAGGAACCACTCGTCCGTCTGTTCGGTAATATCTTGGAGGTAGTCAGGGGAGATGTACGGACAGGCGATCAGCACCTCCTCGTCCTCGGTGATCTCACAGATGACCCTGTCGAACGGTGATATTCCGGTGCGGTCCGCCGGGTCATGGTATACGAGTTCGGTCATACCCGGAGAATTGACCCAAGCTGGCAAAACGATACGGGTCACTCGGGTTCAAACACGGGCAGTTCACGGAGAATATCCGTGTCACAGTCGAACGGACTCGGAAGTTCGTCAACGAATGCCCGAACGAATCCCGTGGTTCCCGGCTCGACTATCACCTCGGATCGGCATGAACCGTCTCACCGTCCTCGTTCTCGTAGGTCGTGGGGACGAGTACGGGGATGTCCTCCTCAAGATACTCCTGCGAGACGTTTCTGAGCGCCTCGCTCTTCGTGTCGAGGTTCCCGTTCTGTCTATCGTCCCGACGACCTCCCCCCGCTCGTGATTGAGTATCTCGACCTCTACGACCTCATGCTCGTCGTCAGGGTCATCTTCGTCACCAGCGTTTGCCATCCCCTCAGCCACGGCCCGCCCGAAATCCTCCTCCATCCACTCCGCTATTTCGGCGGCATCAGCATCGGGGCCGGGACGTTCGGGCCGTTCTGAGTCGTCCATGGTAGTATATTATTCCTGACTGGATTTAGCTGTAATTGAGGGCGCTAAGCCCCCTTCCTCAGCGAGCACCGACCGAAGGGAAGGTGCGAGCAGGGAGGGGATACAGCGCCCGCACGAGTTGTTTGCACAGTGTCCGCCACATTTACTACTCT
>Ga0306876_100110_pt1 | contig 35266 bp, 24 predicted proteins | sample AntDeeMetagenom1_FD_190420 | JGI IMG/M metagenome (GOLD analysis project Ga0306876, IMG submission 190420) | Saline lake microbial communities from Deep lake, Antarctica - Metagenome #1 (v2) (version 2) | ecosystem: Environmental > Aquatic > Non-marine Saline and Alkaline > Saline | place...
AAGGCGGTTGACGAGAAAGTTAAGAAGCTGGTCCTCGTGGATCTCACCGTCTGCTTGTTTGGTTTTAGACACACCTTCAGCAAGCAGACGTTCTAACTAAGCGGCTTTGTGAAGTACTGATTCTGGGTCTCGATCGGTATTCTACTAATGCGGAGACAGATGTAGTGTTGCGAACGCGCGACCCGGCCATGCGCGACTGGGGAGCCGCCGTGATTGATGTTTATCGAGTGGAATCTGAGCGGATCTGAGTCAGCTGAGGAGAGAGGACGTTAGTGAGATAGAAGCATCGCGCACTCCTTTAAGGGCTGGATTCTCGATCTGCCCCAATAGACCTATGCAACGAGACTGATGGCGGATAGCATCTGTCCGAGGTTTTCGGCGATCCTCGTAGGCTGAGATCGCTCGGTGGGTAGTGCCATATTGACTAACCGATTTAGCGAGAGCGATGGCATCCGCGATAGCTTGGGAGCAGCCCTGAGCGAGATAAGGTTCCATTGCATGAGCTGCATCGCCGAGGAGGGTCACGCGACCACGACTCCACCGACTGAGGGTAGGTAAAGAGAAGATAGGGGCACGAATGGTGGTCCCAGTGCTGTGTTTGAGCAGTTCGTCAATATCTTCGGGCCACTCATATCGCACGGCGAGATCGCGAGGCGTCATCTCTGGTGCAGCATCGGGAGAAGATGCCCGCACACTCGCATAACAATACGTTTGTTCATTAGAGATAGGAGCGAATCCGAAACGAGCGCCGCGACTCCAGTTTTCTAATCCTGTCTTCAGGTTTGAAAATATATCTCCATCGACGATGCTATGATAGCCAATCTCATTAGTGAATTGTGGCTTCGCGTAAGGGGAGAGGCACCTACGGACCGCTGAATTTACCCCATCTGCTCCAACGACGACTCTTGCTGTTATGCTTGACCCGTCGCAGAACTGGATCGTTGGTGGATTGATGGATATATCAGAGCATTCCATACCGAGTTGCAGCGTCTCGGAGGGCAATCGATCGACGAGAGCAGCCTGGAGGGCAGCGCGGTGGACGGAGAGCACAGAACGATCAAGATTGTTGGAAGGTTCATCGAGGTCCATCGACATGAGGGTCCGATCATTAGTCCTCAGTTCGATCGAGTCTAGTATCACTCCACGATCAACTACAGCATCGAGGACGTTGAGTTGATCTAGCTTTTGCAGTCCATTAGGAGGGATCGCGATGCCAGCACCGACGTGCTGCAGTTCGTCCGTTGCCTCGTATACTACTGGATCGAAGCCGCGATCTAGAAGAGCAATAGCTGTACATAAACCGCCAATACCGCCACCAACGATCGCGATATCGGGCATTGGTAAAATTGCGAGACCTACGTCGGAGATTGTCGTATCGTCGCCGGCACCTCCCTTGCTGGGCGGAGCGTCGGGGTTGGGCGCAGGTCGTCCAATGCACCAGTTGGCACGTCGACGTCGAACTCCTGTGTCAGCCGAGAGAGCGCGAGTGTCGCACCCGACAGCGCGAATCCCCGACCAATACAGGCGTGCGGGCCGCTTGCGAATGGGAAATACGCTGGCACCGAATCCGGCGATCGACGTTCCCAGCGGTCGGGATCGAATCGCTCGGGATGATCGAAATAGCGTCGATCACGCTGGATGGACCACTGAGGAAGCACGACCGCCGAGCCCTCCTCGATTCGGAAATCACCCAAACGGACTTCAGCAGTTGCTTGACGAAATGTCGCCCACGCAGGCGGGTAAAGTCGCAGAGCTTCGCGGTAGGCCCGATCAGTGTGGGTGAGGGCGTTGACGTGGTCGTGGCTGGGTGTCTCGTTGTGTTCGCCCGCACCGAAGGCCGCTCGGGCTTCCTCGCGCACCCGTTCACGTGCTTCAGGGTGCCAGGACAGCAGGCTCAACGTGTAGGTGAGACTGAGCGCCGTCGTCTCGTGGCCTGCGATGAGGAAGGTCGCCACCTCGTCTCGGATTTGGTTCGGTTCGTATTCGACTTCTGGATCGTCCTCGGCACGGAGCAGCATCGTGAGCATATCTCGCGGGCGTTTGGCTCCAACTGTGCCTTTGGCACTCCTCCGGTCATCATCGGCGCTTTCTATCGATTCTCGACGGCGTTCGATAATCTCCTCGGCTAGTCCACGGATGCCATCAGCAGCCCGCTTGTACTCGGGATCAATCCGAGTAGGTAGCCATTCAGGGCTGACAGTTGTCGGCGAGAACTCGAACTCGCGACCAGCGGCGGCCATCCACTTATGGAACTCCGCCGCTCGTTCGCGACCAATATCCTCGCCAAGTAGGATCTCAGAGGCCACTCGAATCGTGAGCGTCGTCATCTCGCGATGCAGGTTCCGTTCTTCGTCTGCGTCGATCCCGCGCCACTCACTTGCGAGTTCTTCGACCCGTTCGTCGACTGTGTTCGCGTACTTCTGAACCTGCCCACGGTTGAATGCGGGAGCCATGATCCTCTGTTGCTGCCTCCAGAGCGGGCCGTCGGACTGCACAATCCCGTTCTCGGCGATGAGTCGCGCAGAACCCTGGGCGGCGACACGACGGAACTTAGGGGGCCGAGAGAGAACATCATGGGCTAGATCAGGATCAGTCACGAAGACGAGAGGCGCGCGTCCGGGGATTGGGACCGCAGTGATCGACTCGAAACGGGACTGAATACCCTCCAAGAATCGGAACGGGTCAGAGCCGAAACGAACGGCATTAACCAGCCCTGCGTCGGGAGGTTTAGGGATTTGAGGTTGCACAGTAATAGATCTAATATCGGACGGTATGGTTGTTTCGACGAGGCGGGGTCGGGGCCACCCGAGATTTCGGGCAGAATCAACGCTCGCGATCGATCCACTTACAGAACTCATCGAAGTCTTGTGATCCGGCCTGGCTGGCGATGCTTCGGATTGTTCCCGGCGGAATCGGGTCCTTGCCCATTGGTATCGTCACATTGTAGGAATTGCCACCATGATCTTTTTTTGTCACGACTACGTGGCTGCCACCGGACGCATTCGAGCGGCGGTAGCCGGCTTTATACAACACTTTGAGGACCTCTCGGCTTGAGAACTGGCGCGGCGGCATCCAAGAGAGTCAGGGCATCCCGTCGGGGGTATCGATCGGATCGGCACCGAGGTCAATATCGAGTCCCAACTCGTCGAGAAATGCTTGCTGGTCGGCCTCTGGTGCGGGTTCGTGGTCCTGCTGGCTGAGTTCGACCGCCTCTTCAGCCATTTCGACCGCTTCGTTTGGGTCCCGTCCATGGCTTGCGACGCCGGTCTCGACGTGGGTGGCGACCCACCATCCATCCTCGTGGGAGAGTTCGAAGTCGGCGGGAGAGGCCTGGAGGCTCATCAGTAGACTGTGTTATGTGCCGTATCGTAATAATAACTTCCGGCGGTAGCGATCTGAGAAGAGGACACTGGAACGACTGCCCAACCCAACCGGTTGCAAGCGCCAAGACCGTAGGCCCCGATTTTGCACACCGATCGATTGGGACTCGTGCTTAAGCGATCAATCTGAAGTAACCCCCGCGAACACACCGCGTGTCGAGTGAAAAATCGCCGGGCAGCACCGTTATTGAAGCATCAATGTGTCTGATTCGACAGCTCGGCACGAGCAAGCGGCCGGGTGACAACGGTCCCGAAGACTAACGCTGAGGTGACGCTCGTGGATCGCGTCGCGATGGGACCGAGGTCGGTTATTCATGTTTGACTGCCTAGTCGCCAGTGTTCGTCTCTCTGAGTGTGTAGCTCACCGCCACTCGATCTGATACGTAATTATTTGTCTCTTGGCACTGGGATATGTTCTAATGCCCTCAGGTTTCCTCTCCCCGCGGAATGCTGGATCGTGGGTGGCCGACCGAACCGACGCAGAGTGCGAGTTCTATATTGGTGAAGGAACGAGCGCGCTCGAAGTCGTCGTCACCGAGCGTGACAGTCGACCGACGAAGAACTTCCTGCATCGGACCTACACTGACCGGAGAAACCAACGTGTCAACCCGATCCTGATCGTCGCGCTCTATGGCAACCAGGCGGCCCTTTGTGGGCCGAGCGGTGAGGACCCACCGGTCTACTACGGTGTCGACCCTGGCCAAGCCGCCCGCGTGTGCGATGTCGCGCTCGACCGACCGGATCGACTCAGCGCCGAACGATTCCTCAGCCAAACGCTCCCGCAACTCGACGAGAATCTCACTGGCCTCCGGAACCAGGGATTGCTCTCGACGCACGAACTCACCGTCGGTGTCCCCGAGCGTGACGACTGGTCCGATGCGACTGCGAAAGCACGAGACGCGCTCGGCGGCGATCCACGCGACTTGATCAAGGGCCTAAACTACGAGATCGACCGCCTTACTGACCAGAGCGACGTGCTTACCCACGCCGAGGACGGTCGGGAAACGGCAGTCGCGATCTTCCTTCGCGAGGACGAGTCGTTCGATCACACCCAGGACCGCTTCGTCGGGAAATCGCCGGTCGCCTACGCACTGCGAGAAGCCGAGAAGAAAAATCTTGAGTACGTCATCGGGAGCAACGGCGACCGTCTGCGTCTCTACACGACGAACCCAGACGCCGGCTTCGGCTCTCGCGGGCGGACGGACACCTACGTCGAGATCAGCACTCGCCTGCTGGCCGACGAAAAGGCGGGGTATCTCTGGCTCCTGTTCGCCGCGGACGCACTACAGCCGAGCGGGACACTCCGCGACATCATGGAGCGTTCGAAGGACTACGCCACCGACCTCGGCGCGCGCCTTCGCGAGCGCATCTACGACGACGTTATTCCCCAACTCGCGGAATCGATCGCCAGCGCCCGCGATCTCGACGATCCGGACAAGGACGCACTCGACAACACGTACGAGATGGCGATGGTTCTGCTCTATCGATTGCTGTTCATCGCCTACGCCGAGGACGAGGAATTCCTCCCCCGGCGGCGGAACGATCGCTACGATCAGCGCTCGCTCAAACAGAAAGCGCACGACCTCCACGATCTCGTCCAGGAGGGCGGTTCGTTCGACGAGGACAGTACGCTCCACTGGGACGATGTGATGACGCTCACACGAGCGATCCACAACGGGAACGACCAGCTCGGTCTCCCCGAGTACGACGGGCGGTTGCTCTCGTCTGACTCCGGCCTCTCGGAGGCGGGCGCGAAGCTTGCGAACATCAGCCTCTCCGACGAGCAGTTCGGGCCAGTGCTCGTGAACCTCCTCATCGACGAGACGGGAGACGGCTACCAGGGACCGGTTGACTTCCGGAACATCGGCGTTCGGGAGTTCGGGGTCGTCTACGAAGGGCTGTTGGAGTCCGAGCTTTCGCTCGCTGAGGAACCGCTCGGCACAGATAGCGAGGGGCGTTACGAGCCGGTTGATCCAGAGGAAGAGTCGGAGCGTGAGGTCGTCGTCGAGGCGGGGCAGGTGTATCTCCACGGCCAGTCCGGCGAGCGGAAGGCGACCGGCACGTACTACACAAAAACGCGGTTCGTCGAGCATCTGCTGGATCATTCGCTCGATCCCGCGCTGGACGAGCATATCGAGCGTCTCGACAATCTGGACGACGACGAGGCGGCGGACGCCTTTTTCGACCTGCGCGTGGCGGACATCGCGATGGGGTCTGGACACTTCCTCGTCGGAGCGGTTGACCGGATCGAGTCGCGGCTCTACTCGTATCTCACCGAGCGTTCGTTACCTGGCGTCGAGGACGAACTTGATAAACTGGAAAAGGCCGCTGAGGTGGCGTCGAAAACCGAGGAATACGCACTAACTGTCGAACGTGGGCAGTTACTCCGCCGGCAGGTCGCCCGTCGCTGTGTCTACGGCGTGGATCTGAATCCTCTTGCGACCGAACTTGCGCGCCTCTCGCTGTGGGTCCACACGTTCGTTCCAGGACTTCCGCTGACGTTTCTTGACTACAACCTCGTGACGGGCGACTCGCTGGCGGGCATTGGCACGTTGGACGAGGTAACGGAAATCCTCGACGTTGAACAGTCCTCGCTGGGGATGTTCGCGGGTGGACAGAGCGTGATGAACGAGGTCCGAGACAATATCGCCCGACTCGGTAGCTTTGCTGACGGCAGTGCCGAACAGGTCCAAGAGTCCCGCGAGACCCGCGCAGAGATCGAGGAACGTCTCGAACAGGTGCGAGCGCGGTTTGACATCCTCTCTGCCTCGCGTATCGACGACGAAATTGACACGGAGATGGTATCGGACACAAGCGTCGATGATGTAACCGCGCTGTCGAGCTATAAACGAGCGCAGGAAGTGCTGAGGTCAACGGATCAAATTCATTTCCCCACGGCGTTCCCAGAAGTGTTCGACGGAAACAGTTCGGGGTTCGACGTTATTGTGGGGAATCCACCATGGGAGAAGACGAAACTGGAACGTGATGTCTTCTGGCGGATGAAATTCCCGGGGTTATATGGGGCGACCCAGTCGGAGATTGAACAGCGTATCGAGGAGATAGAGTCCGAACGACCGGACCTATTGGCGGAGTTCGAAGAACGCAAGCGCGAACAGGAGGCGCGGTCGAAGGTCCTTCTCAACGGTCACTATCCCGGAATCGGCGGCAGCGATCCAGACCTGTACGTCGGCTTTCTGTGGCGTTTCTGGTTACTCACAAACGACAACGGCAGAGTTGGGGCAGTCCTGCCTCGCGCGGCGCTCCTGGGGCCGAAGACCGAGGAGTTCAGGCGGACGATGGTTCGAGAGTCGCAGGTCAAGGATATAACGCTCCTAAAGAATACCTCCGGATGGGTCTTCGACAGCGTCTCAGCACAACTCACAATCGCCCTCTTAGCCTTCGACAAGGGCGGGTCCCCGGACGACGCTCTCTTCCCGATTAGAGGTCCGTATGTGTCCGTGGAGTCGTACCGAGACCGAGACCAGCCTCACACGTTTCCCGTCGACGTAGTAGAAGACTGGATAGACACCGCGTTTCCCATGCTTCCAACGGAAGAGAAGGCGATCGAACCCTTCCAGAAGATCGCCAACTACCCGGAGCTGGATACGTCCAATAGGAATTGGAGGGCGCTGCTGAACCGTGAGTTAGACGCGACCCTGGATAAAGTGGCCGACGACGGCACAAGACTCATGCACTTCTTCGAGGATGGCAACCCACCCGATGAGTTCTGGCCCGTGTACAAGGGGGCCTCGTACAATATCTGGCAGCCTGAGACAGGAGTCACATACGCTTGGGCCGATCCTGATACAATAACGGAGTACTTGAAGGAAGAACGGGAGCGAAAACATGGTCACTGGGCCTCGACGTACAACGAAATGCCCGAAGACTGGATTCTCGATGTCGAGACTCTTGAATGTTCAAATCCCAGGATAGCTTTCCGACAGATCGCACGCAGCAGTGACCGACGGACCGTCATTCCAACACTCGTCCCTCCCGAGACGGTGCTCACCCACCACTCGTGGTACATGATCTGGCCAGAGGGCGACCGACGCGACGAGGCGTACCTGCTGGGCATTCTCTCATCGATACCGTTCGACTGGTACGCGAGACGGTTCGTTGAGGCCAACGTGACGAAGTCGCTGATGAGTACGTTCCCGGTCCCCCGTCCGGGTCGCGACGATCATCTCCGTCGGCACGTTGTGGAACTCTCAGGTCAACTGGCCGCCGTGGATGACCGCTATGCCGACTGGGCTAACGCTGTCGGCGTCGACTATGGCCCACTTGACGAAGATACGAAACAAGAGATGGTCTACGAGTTGGACGCTGTGGTCGCGCACCTGTACGGTCTCTCCCGAGAGCACGTCAAGGTAATCTTCGAGACGTTTCACAACAGCTGGGACTATCAAGAACGCCTCGATCACGTACTCGACTACTACGACGACTGGGCGGAACAGATCGACCCCCCCGAGGCGGATGCCGAAATGGAGGCCGACGACGATGACTGAGAAACCACAGTTCGTCGACAATCGCGACGGAAACACGCTCACCCAAGCGATCAATGCCTACCTCACCGATCTCGAAAGACGCCTCAGGAACCCACCGGACCTCGATGTCGTCACCGGCTACTTCAACCCACGCGGGTACTTCTCGATCGCCGACGGCCTCGATCGCGTCGGCGATGTCCGCGTCCTCATTGGGGCACAACCCGAAAGCGACCACGAGGAACGCTGGCGTCACCCCGGCGAACCATGCGGCGAGGACTACCAACAACAGCAGGTCGACGATGCGCTCCAGTCACTCGACGAGAACCTCGAACACGACCTCGACCTGCTCGGCTTCTCGCGCGAAGTAGACAGTAACCTCCAGGGGATGATCGACTTCCTCGAAAGCGACTCGGTAGAGGTCCGTCGGCGCGAGGACCGCTTCGTCCACGGGAAGGCTTTCCTGTTCTCCGGCGACGAGAGCGTGATCGCTGGCTCATCGAATTTTACTGGTGCGGGATTGAACCGGAACTACGAACTCAATCTCGGGCACTACCAGCCACAGGTCACTGACCAAGTGCGAGACTGGTTTGAGGACCTCTGGGACGGGAGCGAACCGTACGATCTCGCAGCCATCTACGGCAAGCGATTCCAGCCGTACGATCCACACCTCATCTACCTTCGGGTGCTCTACGAGCGCTACGGTGACGAGTTAGAGGCCGAACGCGAGGCGGGCGAGGGGGGGATCGGTCTCGCGCAGTTTCAGAAAGACGGCGTTCGGCGTGCGAACCGCTTTCTCGACGAGCACGGTGGCGTCGTCGTCGCAGACGAGGTTGGCCTCGGCAAAACCTACATCGCGGGCAAGCTACTGGAACAGACGGTTCACGACCGCCGCCAACGCGCACTGGTCGTCGCCCCTGCTTACCTCCGCGATGGGATGTGGGAACGGAAAAACGCCGAATGGGGTCTTCAGTTCGAGACGGTTTCGTACAGCCAACTCCGGAACGACCGCCAACTCGGCGGAGATAGCAATGTGCTTGATCTCCCCAAAGACGAGTACCAACTCGTCGTCATCGACGAGGCACACGCCTTCCGGAATCCAGGAGCCCAACAGTCCCATGCCCTTCGGACACTCCTGCGCGGCGATCCACCGAAAGACGTTGTAATGCTCACAGCGACCCCGGTCAACAACTCGCTGTGGGATCTCTATTACCTCCTAAATTACTTCATCAAGAACGACGCCACGTTCGCCACGCAGGGGATTCGCTCGCTTCGCGGGCGATTCAAGCAGACGCAGGCGACCGATCCCTCGGAACTCAGCCCCGATATGCTGTTCGACGTGCTCGACGAGACGACCGTCCGGCGAACGCGGCGGTTCATCAAGGACCGCTACCCGAACGCTACGCTGCCGGACGGCGAGGGTGGCGAGGTTCGAGTTAACTTCCCCGACTCACACCCGCGCCGGGTCGATTACACTTTTACTGAGACCTTCGGCGACGCGTACTTCGAGGACGTATCGAGGGGGCTCGCCGGTGGCGAACACGACGAGCACGAACTCACCCTCGCGCGGTATCGTCCGTCCTTTTACCTCGAAGACGAAGCGGACGCTGCGGAGCTGTCGCTCGTCGGCCTGCTCCGGACGGGAATGCTCAAGCGCTTCGAGTCCTCGGGTCGAGCGTTCGCGAACACGCTGGAGCGGATGATCGGCCAGAACCGCGCTGCGCTACAGCTCCTCGAAAACGGGTACTTCCCCGAATCGGACGCGATCGAGGAGTGGATCGAGACCGATAGCGACGAAGCGTTCGACGAGATGCTCCCAGAAGACGAAGATGAGGATGAGAACACCGCTACTGCTCGCCGCCCGCTCGCCGCCGCTGGCGAGGATGTCGATCGTCTCCGAGTCGATCTCCAGTCGGACCTCGCGATTCTTGAACGCTGGTACGAAGGAGCATCGGCAGTGGCCCGAGAGGACGACGAGAAACTCCTCGCACTCCGCAAAACGCTTTCGGGGATCGTTGCCAAGGCAGCCGAGGACGGCGAACGAGCGGGGCGCAACCCAGAGACTGACGAAGCCGAGGAGTTTCGTCAGAACCGGAAAGTGCTCCTCTTTTCGTACTACGAGGATACCGTCGATTGGATCATCGACTACCTAGAGGATGTCGTCGCCGAGGACGACGACCTTTCGTGTTACGAGGGACGGATCGCGGCTGTCGCCGGCGACGGCGCGAAACGTGGTGTCATCCGGGAGGACGCGGTGCATGGCTTTGCACCGGAAGCATCCGACGCTCCGCCGGGCGTCGAGGACGAGTACGACATTCTCGTGACGACGGACGTGCTCGGCCAGGGGGTCAACCTCCAGCAGGCGCGCAATGTCATCAACTACGACCTCCCCTGGAACCCGATGCGCGTCGTCCAGCGGAACGGCCGCATCGACCGCGTGAACTCGCCACATAGCCATATCTACCCGCATTCGTTTTTCCCGGAGGATCGACTTGACGACCTGCTTGATCTCGAATACCGCGTCCGCCAGAAACTCACGCAGGCCGCCCGGTCGGTCGGAATCGACAGCGAGGTCATCCCTGAGATGGAAACGGTGAATCAGAACTTCGCAGACAAGGGGCAGGATATCGAGGCGATCTACAACGAGGACAGTGGTGCTTACGAACAGGAAGGGGGGAGTGCCGCGGCGGCCGCGTACTCCGGCGAGGAGTACCGCCAGGAACTTCGTGAGGGGCTCGAAGATCGCGAGGAGCAGATCACGTCACTCCCGTGGGCCGCCGGGTCGGGCTTCCGCGGCAAGCACCCAGGATACTTCTTCTGTGCGCGGGTTGGCGAGGAGATGTTCATGCGATTCGTCCCGCTCGACATGGAGCCGGACGAGGACCCGGTGCAGGACACACTCACCTGCCTCCGTCGGATCGAATGCACGCACGATACCAAGCGGGTGCTTCCGGACGAGTTGCGCGAGGGAGTGTACGAGACCTGGGGGATAGCTCGTAGGGATATTTACGAGCAGTGGGACGACCAGACCGACCCGCAAAAAGTCCAACCGGACATCCGGAAACTCTTTCGGGAGGTCGGCCAGCACCTTCGCGACCACTGGCCGGCGGAGCTCACCCAGCAGGAACTAACGGAGGCGTTCACGTCGGTCGAGGCCCCGTGGGGCCGGCGGTACGAGCGGGAACTGCGCGAAGTCTACGAACAGGAGGACCTCGGTCCTGTCGAGAAGTCGCGCCAGCTCGTCGCGAAGATCGACGATCTCGGGCTCCAGCCGTACGAGGCCCCCGATCCGCTCGATCCAATCGATGAGGACGAGGTGAAGCTAGTCGCTTGGATGGTAATCGCACCGATGGACAGCACCACCGACGATAGACAGGACGACTCACTCGGCCTCCTATCGCAGTCGACGTTCGAAACCTAAGCATGGTAGAGTAAGGCTTGCGTGAGGGTGAGTGGCCCCTTTCTACATCTGATGAATACTTATTAGCGCGTCGACGAATCCCGTGGCATGGCTGAACAAGACAATATCGATACTTTCCGTGAGTCGATCGAGTATCACAATGACCCAGGCACTCGCGAACAGTACCTCGATAGCTACAGCGAGGACCTCGTAACACTTGACGGTGGGCACTTCGACGCATACGTAGAAAAATTCGAGGAGTCGAGTGGACCGGCTCGTGACTGGTTCGTTGAACACCTCGAACCGTAGCGGGGAGCCAAACGGTGTGTCAGTGATTTAGCGCGGCCAGACCCGTTGCAGCTAGTATTAGCAGTAGATCCGCAGGCCGTGTGAACACCCATCTTTACCTCAGTCACCCATCACACTCTGGTATGGCAATCATTCGGTGTCAGGACCATCCGCCGCGAAACACTAACTACGAAATTGCAGTGAAACCGATCGGGTATCCCGACACAGCACTAATCTGTGGACGAAACGACAGTACTCATACTGAATCCGGTTGGGTTTTTCTTCGCTCTGAAGAGTACGACAACTACCAGGATGGGAAGCGTGTCTTCGGCCTCTGGGGGCCTGATTCTTCCTCGACCGCAGCAAAGGTCAGAGTGACCGATGAACTTGTTGAGGGGCTCAACAGATGGATCGAGGAAGACGAGCCTGAATCAGGAAGTACCCTCCAATCCCAGTCGAGCATCGAAAAGTACGAGTAACATAAGTCAACACCCGGTTGGACAGGGTTGTACGTGCTCAGAAATCGATCTCCGATATTGCACACCGATCGGCTGATTCCGTGTGCAAAACGAACCCACTCAACCTCCTGGTTTCGAGTGGCGAACGGCGAAAATATCAACTGAATGGGAAGACTCGATGGCTGAGAGACGGTTCCTCACCTGCTTAGGCACGGTTTTCAGAGTCAGTGTGCAAAACGAGGAGCGTGCGAATCCGAACCAGCGGTGACTACGAGCGGCGAACCGGACTCCATAACGACGTGGAACGGTTCCTCGACGAGAACACGCGTAACGGCATGATTGACAGCGCGTGTGGGTTCACCCGTCCGTACGATGTGGTCACAAGGTGTACGGAGAAGGCACCGATGTTATGAAGAGCCACCGGAACAATTCAACAGCTAGGGAGAGATGGACGATCATCCAAGCAATCGTTTCGCAATTTTGATCGGAGAAGGGGAGTACGTCAATCATATCGTCGATATAGCCGTCGATTCACCAGACGAGCAGTCGTTTCCCTCTTTTAATTGGGCTATCCCTGGTGAACTGATGTGTAGCCACGGTAACAAAGTATACGGGACCGACTTCGTTTCGCTCTCGGAATACGCTGCCGCACAGGGACTCGCCGATATCGACTTCGAGGGTGATGCTCCCGAAGGGATCTGTTCGTACTGCTGGTCGAATACAAAGACAACGCTGGAGGAGGAAAGGGAACAGGAGGCAAAAGGGGTGTACGATCGGATCGGCACAGTCGGCTACCGCCTCCGATGGAAGCAAAAAGGGCGCGCCCGGCAAGAATGGTACGACATCGTCGTCAGACCGGAGACGACCATGGCGGAACTGGACACGCTCGTATGCCGGTTCAGTACGCTCGACGACTTCCACCTCCGGATGTACGGTCTCGAAGAGGAGTATCTGGACTCGAGTATCAACGTCGTTCCGGATCACCAGCACTCGAACCCATCGGATACGATGGCGAGCGAGCGAACGATTGCAGAGATCGCCACACAGGCGACCCTTTGGGAGGGCGATCGTCTCAGTCTGATCCACGACTTCGGCACACCTGCACACTACTACTGCATCGTCAAGGAAGTCTATGAGCCCGAGGAGATAGACACACTCTTGGCCGAAAGTGAGCCTCTCGCGGAGACCGACACAGCCGCTATTATCGATCAAAAGCGTCCGTAAAATTCCTGCACTTGTGCCCCCTCCCCTACCGGGAACGACGGGGAGCTTTAGATTCTGCGGCGGAACAATCACCTATGACGTATGAGTGTGAGGGATGCGGTGAAATCTTCGAGACGCTGAGTTTGTTCCGGCTGCACGACTGCCCTGATTCAGCCACGAACGACGACAACGTGAGAAGCCTGGACGAACTGCTCGATAGCGAGGTGCTCGAACAGTTCCAGCGATCTCGTCGTCGAGACCGTCGGCGGCGCGCCGAACGGTTGACAAGCGACGACCTCGACGCCGCCATCGCCCGAGCACAGGACGGCGATGCCGGGGCTGCTGTCACAGCGATCGCCTACCTCGAACGCGACCTCAACACTGCCCGCAAGCGCCACAGCGGCGACACGTTCCGTGATATATTCTGGGGATACTATGAAAAGACGGTTGAGGCGGTCGATACTGTCGCCCGAGCGGAGGGCTGGCCATTCCTGCTCGACCTCGCAATCGCGTATGACCACCGCGAAGAAAACGAACTCTCGCAAGTCACGGGTGTAGTCGCAAACGTTCTCGCACGTGGCGTTGTCCGGACTCGGCTGACCGACGGTGTCGCGGCGATCCCAGCAGATGCACTCGGCTATCTCGACACGATTCCGCAGTATGACACTGATCGGTTCGAGATTGCCTGGGAGGAGTCACAGCACTGTGGATGGGGGATCGGCCATCCCGAGGAACCGATCGCGGAGATAATTCTCAACCAGATACATCGTGAGGACTCCTGGGTGGGTGGGGCGGCGCTCGACGCGCTGTATGCTGACCAGAAGGCCGCCGTGTCGCTGTATTGTTCCGTACTCCGAACCAGCGACGAGCGGGTATTCGCCGCCGACCAGCTCAGCCGTCTCGAAGGTGAACCCCCATGGGACTTGTTCCCGCGTGGGTGGGATATCCGAGCAGAGTTCACCCGTGAGTTCACGTTTATATTCGACGAGGATGTCAAGCGACAACTCCGGACGACGATCGAAGACGTGGGACTCGCCGACGACCTCCCAGAGGAGTGGACGTTCGAGGATCTTGAACTTCGATGGGGATGAATGCTAGAGGTGAGAGAATCGCCGACGAGGACCTCATAGATGTCTTCAGCAGTGATTTCAGCGTTATTGGCTAACGAGAGCGAAACTTCCTCGTCAAGGCGGTTGACGAGAAAGTTAAGAAGCTGGTCCTCGTGGATCTCACCGTCTGCTTGTTTGGTTTTAGACACACCTTCAGCAAGCAGACGTTCTAACTAAGCGGCTTTGTGAAGTACTGACGCTGGCTGGGATTCCCCATTAACCCAAACAGGGGAGGGGGAATCAAGAGCAGGTGATACGTTTGTGTATTCCAAGCCAGAGTGGTTAGATGATGAGAAAATACAGGTTCTGGATTATCTCAATGGGGCTGGAGCAGTACCAGTTGAGGTTATCCGTTACAATTCTGGGTTGAATCAAGACACTGTTGAAAACGTCTGTGGTGCACTCACCAACACGAATCTTGTAGATAGAGATGGCAACTATTTCGAATTGACAATCGACGGTGAGCAATGGATCAAACGTGGAGGACACCCTGATTTGCTTGTTGTTGAAGATGAGGGTAAACTCCAAGCGTAAATTTGCCAAATCCTCTCTAAAAGTCCTTCCGGCGTTCTCTTTGCCCACTTTAACAGGCCTTAGAATAGAACCTGCCGGAATTCCTCGGGGTTGACGGTCCCGACCACCAAGACCGATTTGCTTATGCGAAAACTAGACCTTGTCTGCTAATTCGAGGATAGGGATCGTTTTCGCATCCCCATCTCCATACATCACCTCGTTGTTGCTGAAGTCAAAGCGGATGGGTTCACCGAGATAGGAGGCCCGCTCGATTTTGGTTAAAGCATCCAGATCACCAAGCTTCCAGCAGATGAACCGGTCTATGTGAGTCAGCGGTGTCTCATCTTCGAAGAAATCACTGAGCTTGGCCTGTAGTGCTGCATTCTTGTATCCATCATCGGTGTTGACGATGGCATTAACCTCTTCGTCCATCCGAAAGTCCGCGATCTCAACGGTCTCTGGCGATCCATTAGCGCTGTACCGTTCTAACGCTGCGATGACCTCGGCAGGATTCGATGGTGAGAGCCCACCCTGCTCTTTGGTTTTCACCAGGCGATCTTGGAGTGAACTTTCTTGCGACTGTACGCTTCGTTTCTTGTCTTCGAGTTTGCGGCGGGCGATGTAGTCTCTGTACCATTCTTCTTGGCATACCTTGGTCATGAACCGTTCCAGTTCATTCGTAATGGCCTGATAGACATCACCTGATTTATTCCGTATTTTTTCCCTGTTGGCGGAGAGTTCGAGCGACTGGCAGTTTGCGACGAAGAAGAAATGGAAGAACTCGTTATCTGCACCGATGGCATCGTTGTACCGCTCGACCTTGATGTGGTCTTTCGCCAGCCAGATCCCGAACTGGGCTGAGTGCTTGCCATAAGTCGGAAGTTCATTACGCGCCTCTTTTCCACCGACCATACCCACGACTTCTATTGTAAGCTCTCGGCCGTCGTCTAACGTGACAGTTAGTTCACGCGGTGGGAAATGCTTGCACATCCGCTCTGCAACGAATTCACCGTCAGGATAGAGGTTTTCATCGGGGAATTCTAGCTTGTTGGTCGTCTCTATTGGCTTGCGCGTATCGTCGATCTGCGGTGAAAGCGTGACTTTGATATCGAATTCGTGGAAGTCATCATCGAAGTGCCAAGCAGTCGAGCCACCGATCGTCTTCCACTTGATGTAGTGCTCGATTTTGTTGTATGTGAGCTGTTCAGGATCGAAGCCCTGGCCTGCCCGGAAGCCGTGAACCTCGATCCGGGTGCCAGTAGTTTCATCTGTCTCTTCCGTATCAATCGAGTAGGTTGGTAGTTCGTGGTTGTTCAGTGTCTCCCACGGCTGCTCCATCACAGACTCAATGTGGTTACCGTCTTTCACGCTCTCGACACGAATCTCGTCGCTCTTGTAGTAGATCTTGGTTCCGTGTCCCTTGTACCCAATCGCGTCGTGCTTGTTGGAGTTGCCGAGGTCGAAGAACGATTCCAGGTCCTGCTCGTCCATACCGTGGCCGTCGTCCTTGATGATGAGGGTGTTCCTTCCCTCGTCATCTTGTTTGATCTCGATTTCGACCCAGGTTGCCTCTGCGTCGTAGGAATTCGACAGTGCTTCTCGAATGACTTCTAACGGATCCTCGAAGTCGCTTGCGATCTCGATGAACTCGTTGACCTCGTTAACTTTCGGTGTCTTATGCATAGCTTGTCTCTCCATCGTCGTCGAAGTATGGCTTGATTCGTTCATTGATCAGTTTGTATGCGAACTTGCGGAAGCCCTTCTGATCCTTGACGGCTTCTTCTAGATACGCAGCGATTTGGTCTTCGTCGGCTTCAGCGATCAACTGACGGAACCGGCGCAGCTCCCGTTGTTGGATCGCCAGATTGTGGGCTGCGACGGAGCCCAGGATGTCCTTCTGATACAGGTCATCCAGTCTGTTCCGCATCCGATCGCGGTGGAGTCCGTCATTACAGATCCGGCAGTCACAAGCGTGGAAGTCCGCTTCCTCCACCGGCACAGTCTCGAAGAGATTCACACAGTACTTGCCGTTTATTGCCTGGTGGAGGTAGGAGGCTGAATCGAAGGTATCGGCCCCGACCGCTACGAGTAACGGCATCGCATTCCCCGAAATGCCGAATACGTGTAGCGGAAGATCATTGTATCCGCGTTGCTGCATTTCCAGTCGGCAGTCAGAGACTGCTTCAATCAGAACCTCGACGTTGTCCTTTCGTGGGACGAGGCTTCCCAGCGCGATACCATCGAACACTTCAGGGATCGGTCGATCCAGTTCGTCCTCGATCGCGTCGAACGATCGCTCCAGCATCGCCTCGTAATATCCATGAACGGTCAGGTAACACGCCCCGTCAACTTCGTCTCGGCGTTCTGCGAGTTGCCGAGCATTGACCGCAGTCTTTTCCATCTTCTCGATCCGCTCCTCGAACTCATCGTCTGGATGGATCGGATGATCGAGGTTGACGACGATGTCCGGCCCGAGATCCAGCTGCATGTCCAACGCCTTGTCTTGGCTGATATCCTTCGTGAAGTCCTCGCCCTCCAGTTCGCCGCCCTGTTTTAGGATTTTATAGCCACCTGAGTCAGCGAAGATCATACCGTCGTAGTCGCTGAACTTGCCCCATTCGCGGATCTCGTTATCGAGGTACTCCTCCAGTTTCTTTTCTCTGATTCCGTAATCCGTCAGGGAAGAGATGGAGGTCATAACGCCGCCGAAGAGGTCGCTATAGTCCGTTCCACCAGTGGTCGGCGGATGGTTGACCATGAACTCCTTCACGGTCCGGTGGATACCGCCGCCGAACAAGGCCGGTTCGTTGCCGCCTCCATAGAAGTTGACGACAGGAAATAGGTGAGGGGTCTCCAGTGCTCTGTCGTTGATCTGGAGCTGGCCTCGTCGTGCCTCCCCTGCCTCAGCGATGACATCAAACGACACCATCTGTCAATCTCCGTGGGTCGGTATCGAGCGACTGCTGGACACCAAGTGTTTCAGTTGTTTGCCTTTCATTCCGATACCACTACCCTCGATGTGGAGAACCGGGACATCAACCGCTTCATCAATCCCATCCACAGCTGGCATGTAGTCCTTGCCCAGATTGACCCATACTTTCTCGTACTCGTGTTCGACAACCTTGCTAGCGATCGCGTCGATAATTTCGTCATTCAATTCGTTGGCCCGCTCTGTGTCCATCTCTTGATCATAATAGCCGATGTGGTCGTCAGGTTCGACAACACCATGTTTGGCTGATATAATTATTATGTCAAGTCCAGGCTGAAACCGGTTCGCGCGCACTGCCTTTTTGATGATTCTGAAAAAGTAACCATCGTACAAATCAAGGGCAGGCACCGGTGTGTCCACCGATTCCTTGGTCGCAGAACACGATTGAATGAGTAGCGACGTCATCTACCTCCCTGATCAACGTCGAAGACCTATAGAACTATCGGACGACCTGAAGCAACGTATCTCACAGCACGGATTATTCGACAAATGCTGAATCAATCCGCTCAACTAATTCATCGATGTTGGTGTTCCGGAAGTGTTCGGTCAGTTGGAGAGCGCGTGGCTCACGTGGATACATCTCACCGCGGCCGTACCGGGAGAAGGCTTCCTCGATGGCTTGGCGGTATGCTTTGCTAGTCGTATAAGCAAGGATGTGGTCAAACTGATCACCGAACCGGTCTAGGTACTTCGCTAGGCGATTGGCGACAAGGTCAACCTGGTCTTCATCGGCGGTGGTGAGGACGTATTCGTAGCTCATCACTGGCTCTACCGTTTCTTGGGCTTCCGGTACCGGTCCGTACAAACCCGAGATGGAAACCTTGTGATACCTGTCGTCATAATCTTGGAGCCGAGAGAGGACGGCCTGGTGCGTTCGGGAGTCAGAATATGGTTTCTCCTGACTGCATGGCAGAATCAGCAATACCGATGCACTGCTGGGTGGCTGGTAGCTGTCGTACTGGAGAATATCGAAGTCGTTTGGACCGTGTTTTAGCGAGATTGTTCGTTTCTTCTCCTGTTCCTCGTCGATGTCGTCGTAGAAACTGGAGAGTTTGGTCTGGAAGGTTTCTGTGTCCGGGCCGGCGACTAGTGCCTCGTAGCCAAGGTCAGCAAGCTGTTCACGGAGTTCTGGATTATGGAGCTGTGCCCGTTTTATCCCTTTCTCGACGATGTTCTTGCCCTGGGCGAAGTCTGCGACCAGTTCGAGCAGTCCATCGTTGTCGATAGCATCGCGGACGTCCTGCATCTGGCGGCTGTAAAGTTCGAAATTGTGGTGAGCAATCTGGGCATAGTACTCACTCTTGAAATGAGTGCCATGCTCGCCTTCGATTGGTTTGTACTTGACGTCGGATTCCAAAAGGGCATGCCGCATATCATCGAAATGGATATCCTGGCATGCCTGACAGTCACACCAGTTGTCCCAGTCCTCGATTTGATCCAGCTTCGTACGTTTCCACGTCTCTGGATGGATGAAGCTCTTGTTACGGGCAGCTTTCAGATAGTTCGCTGAATCGAAGGTATCGACACCGAGCAATGCGAGGAGTGGGCAGAGACGGCCGCTGATACCGAACACGTGGAGCGCTATGTCGTCGTACCGTTCTTCGGGTATCGCGTCTTTCGCACCTTGGACGATGTCTACAAGGACATCAGGAGAGTTGCTGAGAGGAACGAGTGATCCGAGTGCGAAACCCTCGAAGGCTTCATCGAGTTCATCTGCGCGGTCCAGGAACCGGCTAACGTACCAGTGGACGTCCTCGTAGCTGTGACCGTGAATCGCCACGTAGACAGACGGTGTTTCATCTACATCCCATTCATCCAGCAGTTCGGGGTCATTGAGCATCTGCAGGCACTCGACTGCGTTGTCGATGCTCTTTTTCATTCGTTCCGTGGCTTCGTCTTGATTCAGGTTCTGTGGAATCGGGAAGTCCAGTGTAGCGATGATGTCAGCCCCGTAGTCCAGCTGCAGTTTCAAGATGCTTTCTGGATTCGTGTAGATACCCCAGTCATTCTCACTGCCACCTTCTTCCGGTGGCTGGCCGAACGTGGTCGAGTTCATTAGCTTGAACCCGCCGGAGTCCACAAACAGCGGCTGGCTGAACCCGGGTTCTACATCACTCTCCTCGAAATGCTGTTTGAGCGGCTTCTCACGCCAGTCCGCCAGGTTGTCCGGGGTGAGATTGTAGTCTAGGAACGTCATCGTCTGGAACATGATTCCCTGGACGCTGTCGCTCTCGAAGAGATACCGGCGGGCGTACCGCCAGATTCCACCTGATTTTGGCGTAGTTCCTCCAATGAGGTTCGCAACGGGGAGAAGCGCAGGCGTCTGAATTTGGCCCGCAGGCGTGTCTATAACGCCTCGACGACCATATTCATCCTTTTCGAGCGTCCTGAATGCAGACATTAAATACCTGTGTAGTACCTCTGTGTGAGACCTCAATTAACCCTCCGCTCTCTAAATTATCATATAATTAACTATTCTGGTTTGAAGATGGTACTTTCAGCGAGTGGTTCAGGTTTAAGTATTACCCGAGTAATCTCTGGATATGGCTCAACGTGCCCTCGAAGAACACTCTTTGGCCTCACACGATTTCACAGAGGATGAACGGACCCTATCTGTCGGTCAGGACCGGCCGATCCGTATCAGTACAGGCCACCGTATTCTACACCACGATGGGAAGTGTAGTCGTCCGCATGGCCACAACTATTCGGTCACTGTCTCAGTGACTGGTACCCTGACCGAGGACGGCTGGGTAGTTGACAAAGGTGATATCACCGATATCATCTCTGACTGGGATCATCGCTTCCTGCTTGAACAGGGCGATCCACTGATCGAGGCGTTTGACACCAGCGGGGACAGTGATGCCGTCGTTGTCTTGGATCACCCACCGACAGCTGAAGTGATGAGCCTCGTTCTCGAACAGCGTCTCCGTCGTGGCTTACCCGATAGCGTGAGCGACGTTACTGTTGAAGTACAGGAGACCGGTGAACTAGCCGCTGGTGCCCCTCAATAACAGCGTATGCCGGTGAACGCTGGTACGGACGTTGTCGATGGAGACGTTGATAACGTGGACACGGACGGTTCGCTACCGATCAACGAGGTGTTCTACTCGTTACAGGGTGAGGGAAAACTGGCCGGTGTGCCGAGTGTCTTCATCCGGACGAGTGGCTGCAATCTACGATGCTGGTTCTGTGATTCCTACCACACCAGTTGGGAGCCGACCCATGCCTGGCTTGACCTCGATACCATCGTCGATGAGGTAAAAGACCACGATGAGGCAGACCACGTAGTGGTGACCGGCGGTGAACCGCTCATCCACGATGAGACAGTGCGGCTGCTGGACCGGCTCAGTACCGCCGGGTATCACACGACCGTCGAAACCAACGGCACGATCTACCGTGATGCTTCGATCGATTTAGCGAGTATCAGTCCGAAACTCGCAAGCAGTACACCGCTTCCGGAGAAAGACCCGAAAGAGGACGGCCAATGGGCCGACCGACACGAAGATCAACGGATCGATCTGGATGCCCTTTCTCACTTGGTCGAGGACTACGGGTTCCAGTTAAAGTTCGTCACCATGGATCAGGACGATATGTCGGAGATCAACAAACTGGTTGATCGGTTAAGGGCGTCAACAGATGCTGTAATCCGTGATTCGGACGTGTTGCTGATGCCAGAGGGGGCGACACGGGAACGATTGAACGAGACGCGGGAACTGACTGCGGAGATGGCCTTGAAGCATGGCTACCAGTACACGCCACGGCTCCACGTCGATCTGTGGAACGACGCACCAGAAACATAGAGATAGTCAATAATGACGACTGTAACTAACGAGAAACGGAATGGAGCTGTTGTTCTTGTATCGGGTGGTATGGATAGTGCGACGGCAGCGTTCGAGGCGAAACACAGGGGTCATGACTTGTACTTTCTCCACACGTCGTACGGCCAGCAGACTGAGAACAAGGAACTCGACTGTGCCAACCAGCTTGCCGAATGGATGGATGTCGCTGACTTCCTTCACATCGAGACCGACCACTTGGCCCGGATCGGTGCCTCCAGCCTGACCGATGACAGCATTGATGTAAACGAGGTGGATCTCGACAGCGATGAGATCCCGTCCAGCTATGTACCGTTCCGGAACGCCAACCTGCTCTCGATGGCGGTCTCCTATGCTGAAGCAAAGGACTGCGAGGCGGTCTACATCGGAGCACACAGTGAGGATTACTCAGGATATCCCGACTGCAGGCCCGAGTTCTTCGATGCTTTTCGGCAGGTTATCAACGTCGGGACGAAACCGGAAACTTCGATCGAACTGGTGGCCCCGTTCGTCGATTGGAGCAAGACGGATATTGCTGAACGCGGTCTCGAACTTGACGTGCCATACGGGTTGACGTGGAGTTGTTACCGGGACGAGGCTCCGGCCTGTGGAACCTGTGACGCGTGTGCCTACAGACTCAAAGCGTTCCAAGAAGCGGGGGCTGAGGATCCGATTGAATACAAGGAACGACCAGTCTACAGCGACTGATACCGGGGGGTATCCTACAGGGAGTCACTCGTCGGGGGCGAGGCGGCATGCCGTACATTGATCTCATCAAGTATGCCGGGCATCTCTTCGCTGACATTCGTGACCAGGTGGATACAGTCGCAACGGTCAGGTTCTCTGGATCGTCCCCTTTTGTACATTCTCGGGATCGTGGTGTCCGTTGGTAGCTGATTACCTTGGCTGCAGGAAATCCTCTATTGACGATGATTAGCAGAGAGTGTACTCATCACGTTGGAACCATTAAGTGGGGTCGTTGACAACGTACCGTTTAGATGAAGGAAGCCCTTGAACAGTATCTGGAGGATTCGTTCGATTTCGCTGCGTTCCAACGTCTTACTGGGACTCAGGATGCGATCACGGACGAGACGGGGAAAATCCTCTATGTTCCGACTGACCTCCCGGTACCCTTCGATAAACGGGTACTCAGTGCTATTGTTGATAGTGACGATGTCCGTGTCCTATCGATGCCGGTCGATGAATGGGAGTTCCAAGAGACGGTCTACACCGGTATCGATTACCTCGTGGACAACGACGGAGATGGAACTGTCGTGTTCTTCTGTCCTCGGTTTCTCGTTGATAGCTACCAAGAGATTCCCGGCACATCGTTCGTTCATTTTGAACGTGTTCAGTTGGATGATCCGACCAGAACCATCCGTAGTGCCTTCGAACGCGGGGCTGGCACAGAACCACAACCGAGCACCATCGATGACCTTGCCGAGTTCGCTCTGCGCGCTTTCACCGCGGCAGCCACAGGAGCCGAGCTGAATCCCACACACATTCAGACCAGTACTGACGACCAACTTGATGACTTCTACATCCCCTACGACACCTTGTCGTCCGTCCCGACAGCTGTCCGCGAGTTCTTCCTCGACAGTATTGGTATTCCCAACACCGAGCTGTTCGACAGCCTCGAACCAACGGCCCAACAGAACGTCTACACGCCCCGGCTCCTCGCCACGTATGGCGACAGATTTGCACAAAACGAGCCTAAATATCCTGTCGCAGCCGAGATTCAAGATCTCGACCTGGATCTTCAGCGCCTGTATCGGACCCTGGTCATCAAATGGCTCGCCCAGCGGCGGCTGTTCGATGCAACCCTGACTGAACTTGCTACCATCCCATTAGATCGGGATGTCGTCAATATCATCCAAGAGAGTTACCAACAGATCACCGGACAAGACACAGCAATCAATATCCAAGATCCGGGACACGCCGCTGAAACCCTGACTCGACACTTCGGTATTCTGTTCCACACCGTTGACGAAGACGAGTTTACCGACCTGGCCAATACCGTACGGGACCAACTGTCAAGCGACAGCCAGCAAATCGAGGACTACGGACCAGACCAGGCTCTCAACACCGTTGAAAAAGTCGATAGTCTTCTCCAACTCCTCGCGGAGGTCGCGCTCATCAAACACCCCCGCTTCGTCAATACAGCGTTCCCGGAGGATCGCTGGGCTGACATTTTCCAACAGTTCATCCATGTTGTATATGAGAACGATCGAGAGGATCTCCTCACCTACCGGTATCTGACCGCATTAAACCAGGCACGCAAACAGGAACTCCGTGAACGTGAGGCCGAAGACCTCGCAGAGGACATTCGGACCCAGGAGGTAGAGTTAGATACGCTGCCTCACTTCTTGGACCAGTGGGTCTCGTTCCTCGCGGACACGCGGGAGGATGAACCGGTCTCGAATCTCCTGCAACAGGAGTTGATCGACAAGTACGACAGCTACTGTGCTGAAGTCGTTGATCGGTACGACGAGATCGTCACCGACGATGAGTGGCTCCATCTCTCCGATTTGCTCACGGCACCAGAGGACGGCAGGATCAAGCTTACTGTCATCCTCGACAGTGTCGGTTATACCGACTACCTGCTTCTCAACCAGTTTGGTTTCCTGAACACGGAACCGGACGATGTTGACCTTGCTTTCTCCAATTTGCCGTCGTACACGCCCTCCGCTATCTCGACCATCCTCACTGGGCTTCCCGCTGAGACCACGGGTATCTACAGCTGGCAACCCCGGCACGGTGACGAAATATTCAATCTCAAGCACAGCAGCTACGATCCCGACGCGTTCGACTTTGTCGATGAACGCACCGAGAACGACTTTCACCTTATCCAGCGACCACAGCTTAATTCCTCCGGGATCTCACGATTCGCAGATCAAGTCGCCGATATCCGGTTCTCCTCTGACCTATCTATCGAAGCTAATCACCTGGGTGCAGTCCGCAAAGGCTTCGTAAACGAAGTTGAGAGCACGTTGAACGAACGCCACCACGTCCTGAACACCGACGAGGTGGGCCCGGAAGCGCGGACAGCACAACGGTCCCAAATCGTCCTATACTTGGAAGACTTCGACAAAATCCTCCACGAGATGCTCTCCTTCGAAGAATTCGAGAACTACTATAATACGCTCGGCAACTTCCTCGACAACCTTCTCGCGGACCTGCGCGAAGCTACAGACACAATCATTGAGGAACCGATCGACATCGAGGTCATCTCAGACCACGGGAAACTCACCCGCTATGAGATGGAAATGGTTCTCAACGAACGCCCAGAATACGAGTTCAACCAACAGATGCTAACAGAGACTGTCCCGCTACAACACGCATACCGCGTCAATTTCCGCGAGGCAGAGTTCACGAATCGAAGCGACCACCAGTTCGTGACTGTGGCCACCGATGAGAGTGGCCCACCGGTGGACCGTATCCGCGCGATGCTTACTGAGGAGGATGCTAACGATGTCAGTGACGATGCACTCCGGGACGTAACTGAGAAAGTCGAGTACCTTCAGTCAGGTTCCAAATTCGTCTTCGGGTGGCATGCAGACACCGATAATGCTTCGCTCAGTGATCTCCGGCAGTTCGACGGTGTCGATGTTTACCAGCCACGGGGTGACGGTATCTTCGATCTGCCTGATGTCGGGCTGCTCTCCCGGTACGATATCAAGAACCGGAGTGGGCACGACCACGGCTACCACGGCGGGACATCGATCAGCGAGATGGCCGGGCTTCGGCTTATATACGAAGACGAGTGATCCATATTTATGCCAAAAACAATCCCCCGTATCGGACGACAAGACCTTCTCAAGGGCATCGAAAAGCTCGCCCAGATCGTTCACTTCCGCGGTGAGCTCACCGAAGACGAACTCCGCGACGAAATGGAGGCAATCAACCGCGACAGAAACTCCAAACTGTTCAAATCGATCGACGGCTGGCTCAAATTCACCCTTCAAGACGAGAACCGGTCCATCGATATCCTCAAACAGGATAGCGACCACATCGAACTCACTGACGAAGGGTTGGAACTCCTGAACGCGCCTGACTTCCGTGTTGCCGCATTCCACCTGTTAGAACGCAAATCACGGAACAACTTCACCTACTTCCACACCCTCCTTCAGGAACTTGACCGGAAGGTCCAGGCTGGCAATTACGATATGGGGGCCGACCTCGCGGAAACCGTCAACACGTTGATGAAGGACACGATCAGCGGGAACAAGGTGACCGCAGGAGCGATTGCGAGTTTCCTCCGCGATTTCGAGATCGTCGTAGAAGAGGATGGACGATGGCATATCGACCCTGCTCAGTACACGTACTTCCGAGGCGAGGATGCGGATATCGTCGAGGATATCCTTGCCGAACATGGGAACCGGATGGATCTAGCAGAAATCCAGCGCGTCCTTACAATGGATTTCAAGTGGAGTGAGCAACAAGTCGAGAATATCCTCCAACAGTTACAGGACGAGAACCGGGCTGCAACCGATCGCTACGAGGGCAAGACCGTCATTGAACTCGTTACCACCTAAACAGTATGAATATTGTACGCACCGTTTTGGACCATCTGGATCAAGCCGGCACCGATATCGCTATCGTCTCAATCGATGATATCCATGCCCAATATGAGACAGTTTTTGACTTCATCAGCGAGTGTCAGCGCCGAACACCAGATACAACGTTCGACACAGAATTTGTCCGCCCGACAGACCGTGATGACAATGATGGCGAAAAGATCATCTTGATGGCAAATCCACAACGTATCACGGAACACGACGTGCTTGATACAAGGATTTACATCGTCGACCCGAGAATCAATCTGAAACGGTCACTCTTCAAATACCAGGTAAACACATGACACTGGAGGAAGCAAAAGACGACGTTGTCAACATTCTCGACCGTCAAACGATAAAACGCGTCCGGCGAGAATGTCAACGCCTCGCAGATGAGAACGACCTTCCCCAGTTCGAGGAATTCCTCCAGGAAGGCACCCATTTCATCCTAACGGAGAAACGAGCCCAGATCCTGCGGGGGATCCAACAAGGCTTAGCAGAGCAGCAAACGCCTGGGGCGATACTACACGGAGCGTATGGCTCTGGTAAAACGGTGATGATGGAAAACATCGCCCTCCTCTGTCAGGACGATCAAGAGTACGGTGACAGAAAGTTTGACCAGCTCCACTACGGCGGGACACCTATCGACTGTCTCACGATCAGCCTTGAACAACATGATACCCCGACGGAGTTCCTCCACGCCCTCTTCACTGCACTGGTCGAGTACAGTTCGTCTGTCGATGAGGATGATCTCCTTGCTATTTTCAACGATCGGAAGATCAATCTCACACTTGAGGATCTTGATGATGACCTCCCTCCGAACCATCGTCAGGACCTCATCGATATTTTCGAAGATCCGTCCTCGCTCGAAGACATTGCTCGCGTCACAAAGTCACTGACAGCGGGTGATGCGCACCAAGTGATCGCGTGGTTCACCACCTACTACCGCGAGCGAGAGGACCACTACCCAGCGTTCTATATTGACGAATTCGAACAGATCACGCGGCAAGGGGTGGACCCAGGTGGGAACTATCGGCTTAAAGCCATCGTCCAGAAGATGATCCGGAACACCGTCTCCGGATTTGATGATTTCACCACGCCGCCATACATCTTATTCGCAAACACTGTCTCCCACGATGAGTTCAGGGAGAACTTCCCAGCTGCTGCACGGGACCTCACCGACCGCATTGATGAGAACATCAGCTACAACATCGATCACTCTGAGGAGGAAACAAAGGAGCTTTTCGCCAACCTGTACCGGCTCTACGTCATCCCATTGCTCGCGGACCGCGGTGGAGAGGCGGGTGACTGGTACGACACTATCGCCTCCGCAGAACCCGGTGAAGATGGCTATGTCTATCCGTTCACCGATGATACTCTCGAATTCGCCCTCAGTATCGTCCAAAAGTTTGAAGACGAAACACTGGACGAAACCGTTGTCCGTGCCTTCCGTGATTACAAACGCATCCTAATCTCGTTCCTCGACCACTGGGACGGTGAGGGCCAGATTGATCTCGATTTCCTGTATCAACACGGTGATGCAGTCCGTGACCAGCTTCGGGGGAACGTCGAACGCGTCAACCTCGATGAACTGCCGGGAGAGGATAGCATCGAAGCCACCATCGAGGCAGACTACCCAGATGCGTCCGGGATCGATATCCGAATCCTCTGCGAAATCGCCAAGACGGGTATCCTCGACCGGACAGAACGACCGGTCTATTTCACCACTGATCAGATAACCAATATCGCTGGATCCATCGAACTTCAGATAGATGACAGCGAAGCCGAGGACCTGATCGGTGTCGCCATCCAAGGACCGGAGTATTTCTTCCTTGAAAATGGGCGATTAGAATTCAACCCGAACGAACTCACCGGGACAGCAGCAGATGAAGGCGAACTCTCCCTCGCAGATCAGGTCGGTGAAGCCGTCACAGACCTGCATTTGGAGGACCACGAGGAGAACAATCTTATCCAGCTCTGGGCGGATATGCTCAATCACCGGTTCCCCGATACTGCCTTCGAGAACCAGCAGGGCCAGTATCTCGTCTTCGATACAGACCAAGACCTCAATTATACCTCCAAGGTTTTGTTCACTGTCGCACCTGATGAGCTGCCGGAACAGCTCAGTACCGAGGTCGATGATGATGCATTACATATTGTCATCCGACTGGGGCGGGACACAGAAGGCGACCTGCCTGCCAAGTACTATGTGACCGAGCGGAACGGGCAAGCAGGCATGGTCACAGACGATATTGCTTCGAACCTCAACAGGAACATCGAACTCCACATCGACGAAGAGTCCGGGTACTACAACCTGATCGAAGCGACCCAAGAACATTTCCCACGATACGATGATTACCAAGCCTATGTGATGTTCCTGAAGCTGTCGCTAGCCTATCTTGCAGGGAACGACCTGACGGAGGATATCCGTGACCGGACTGCCGATCCAACGAGCTTTTCTCTCATTCAGACTGTTGACAGTAACCTGACCAACATCGCGGACACGTATCCCCGTGAGAAGCTTGGGTTCACCGGGACCTACCCGGGGAAGGATTATCTCAATCTTGTCTACGGTATCAAACACCTTGACCAGGAAGGGGACCTCATCTTCGAGAGTGCGAACCACCCCCACATCGATGTCCAATCATTCGGCAGAGTCAATCGTTCCCGCGAATCCGGGGACGAATTCCGCGCTATCGTCGAACAGTTCGCGGATAATGAATCCTTCATCGAGGAACGCAGCAATGGGGACTACGACATCGTCCCCCACCTGAGCAGTTACAGCCACGTCTTAGATACCATCGAAGAACATCTCGACGAGGATGGCCTTGATTTCGATGAGATTCTGGAGCTGATCTTTGGTACCTCCGAAGTCGAAAACGTCACCCGGGCAATGGTCTACCTGCTGTTAATCCTGGGCCAATACGTAGATGAGTACAGCTGGGTCTTTGAAGACGATAACGAGACGACGATCATACCGGCCGATGTCCGTATCGAGACCCAGCGCCGCCAAGTCCGCAAACGTGTCGGCCGTAGAATCAAAATAGCGATCCTCGACCAGGCAAAACAGGACGACACAGATATCAGCCAGATTGAGGATTTGAGCGATACATATGACAGCATCGAGACCGCTGATGCGACCGAGTTAGAAGACATACAAAACGATATCGATGCATCCTGGGACTTCGAGTATCAAGGCGCAGATGAATTACTGCGCGAGATTATGGCAAATGATGTCTTCGTAGATTCTGCTGTCGCCAGCTATGCGAACACCATCCACCCGCTCAGTAACCTCGATCCCGAACTCCGGTACCTCTGCCTTGATGACCTGGATCACCTGGCCACACAGGTAAAAAAAGCTGCGACCATTTTGGCCAAGAAAGACGATCTGGAGGCATTGGCTACAAAGCTTGAGTGGTTCGGGACGGATCCTGATCTCCAATCTGAGGGGCTCAGCATCGAGTGTATAACCACTATCAACGACTTCTGGGAAACCCACCAGGTCGAACGCAACATCGAGGAAGCCGATGTTGCTGCTGACTTAGAACAGTATCTTGACGGAGATATCCGTCTCGACCGTTTGATCGAAATGCTCCGCACACAGCGGAAAAGCATCGTCCCAGCGGTGGATACTTACGATCCAACCGAGGATGAAGCCTCCCTCGATGATGACATCAGATTCGTCACAGATGCGATCAGGGACGGAATCAGTGAGGAACAGGACAACGTCGCTGCGGCGAAGGAGGAACTGGAAAACTATGCTGACCGAATCCCTGGCGAATCAAGCTGGATCCGGAGAGGAGAGGGCTATCTGGAAAGCTGTGAATCAGAACTCGAAGCCGAACCTCACCGCTTCGATCACACTCAGTATGAGGACTTCTGGGAGCAGTGGGAAACCGCACGAAATCAGTTAGACGAGGAAGCCTTCGACGGGGACGAGTTCGAAGAAACTGTCCGGAAATACGACCCCGATATCGAGATCGATATGGTCGAAGACGCGACCGAGGACAGCATCTCCGACAAGTTCTCTGAACTGGATGATGACGAGTTCCAGCAGGTGATCGATGGGTTACAAGGATCCACAACTGCTGCCGAGGAACTAAAGCAGTCCCTGCTGAAGATACGTGTGAAAGCTGAACTCACTGGTGATGAGACATGATTATTGGCGGGGATAAAGAAGAACTGTCAGCCTATCTTGGCCGCAAGTTCGACAGTACTGACGAGCTCGGTGAACAGGTCCGCCTCGATCTTAATGAGCCACATATGGTTACCGTCTGTGGGAAACGTGGCTCTGGGAAATCCCACACCCTCGGTGTTATGATGGAGGAACTGATGACCCTCCCCGCCCAGGCCCGACAGAATCTGAACGGCTTGGTCATCGACGCGATGGGCATCTACTGGAGCCTCCAGGTTCAGACGCCTGACACAGATCTCCTTGATGGCTGGGACATCTCCCCCAGAGAGTACCCAGTTAAGGTCTACTACCCCGCCGGTCTCGAAGAACAATACGAGGAGATCCAGCAGTACTTCCACGAAGGCTTCGAACTCTATCCCTCCGAACTCTCCGTCGAGGACTGGCTTTACCTGCTTGATATCAATGAAACCCAGGCACAGGCCGGTCTCCTCTCCCAGATCATCGAACAGGCAGAGGAAGACTTCGGCCAGTACTACAGCATTATGGACCTCCTCGATAAGGTCGAAGCATCCCCCGAGTCCGCCAACATCAAGGATGCACTCCACCGCCGCCTAGAGAAGGCCAAGAACTGGGGTATTTTCAGTTCCTCTGGATCCAAAATCGAAGAAATCGTCGAAGGTGGGGAGTTCGTTGTCCTCGATCTCAGCGGTGCCGGTGCCCTGCCCTGGAACGTCCGCACCATGCTCACCGGCATTCTCGTCAAGAAAATGTACAACAAGCGGAGCTTCGATCGCAGCCGGGAAGAAGTCAAGAAAATCAAAGGCGAACACACCGAAGTCAACTTCCCCCTTGTCTGGCTCTTTCTCGATGAAGCCCACCTGTTCGCACCGTCTGGTCATTCTGAGCCCAGCACTGATCCGCTCGTTGAATGGGTTCGGCAAGGCCGCCGCCCCGGCCTCTCCCTCGTGATGGCCACCCAACAACCCGGTGCCCTAGACAACAGGATCCTCTCCCAGTGTGACACCCTTATCATCCACCGTCTCACTGCCGGCCAAGACTCCGACGCAGTCGGGGACAAAATCTCTGAACTCCACGACGCCCAGACTATTAGCCACTACATGCAACAGATCCCGAAAGAACCGGGGTACGCCTACGCCATGAACGACGACGCAGAAACAATCGTCCCAGTCAAAGTCCGCCCCCGCAAAAGTTGGCACGCCGGCGAATCTGCCAAGCTCGAAGAATTCCTGGATAGCCGGTGAAATATTCCGGTTTAACGTAGCGCGTTTCCAGGGAGCAACTAGGTTCTCGTCGTACCGTCGTCAATCATTTGTGCTACGTAGCCAGCAATTTGCCTACGGGGGCAGTAGTGTTATGGAAACTCCTCGGTTCGAATCGCTGCGGCGTTTTGCCTCGACCAGCCTTGAAGAGGAAGACTGGTTGTATTTCTAAGAAACTCGGATGGGTTCTATGGTATTCACATATTCAATCTCGGCAGCACAGTTCTCATGGAGTTGCTGTCACTCTTCAGAGTCAGGAAAGAGTGGCCCACTAGGAATTTAGATCTCTACATTGTGCCATCCTCTACCCACATCGAGAATGGCGTTGCCCGATTTCTGGAGTCTGACTACGTGTGTTTGTCCAGAAATTCTTCTGCTTTATCGTCTCCGTCCTTGAAATACTCCTCGGCGATGTCCAGCACGGTGCGTCTCGTGTCCGAATTTTCGTCGAGTCCGGGTTTGAGGATGGCTGCGGTGGTCTCGGTGAACTTGACCCAATCCGGCCGAGTTTCCTGCTCCATGAGTTCGGCGTAGATTTCGACGACCAGACTAGGGTGTACCTTGGCGTGGTCTTGGAGATATGATTCGACGGTCTCCCAAGCATGTTCCTCTCGTGCGATGAACGGAGCGGTGCCGATAATCAAGGGTGCCATCTCCTCGACTGTGGTCCGGTCAACGATGAGGGGGAGCCACTCAACAAACCACTGGAATTCCACGGCGTAGGCGTCCGCGTCATCGACTTGCTCGATTCTCTGTTCCCATAGTGTTCGGACTTTGCTCCAGTGATCTCGCATCTCTTCATTGTCTTCTCCCCACCTCCAGAGCTGCCACGCTACCTGTCGGGCGAGGTCTGGTTCCTCTTGGTCGTAGAGGTAGGAGAGGAGGTTCTGGCGGTCGTCACGTTCATCGTAGCCTTCAATATAGTCATTGAGCAGGTGGACTGCCAGTCCGCGTTCGACACCGTGAATCGCTGTGTTCTCGCCGGCAACGAGCAGGTCAATGCCGTGGAGGTAGCATGGGCGGAGGTGGTCGAATAACGTTTCGTGCGGCCGGGAGTAGGCGAGGTAGGCGTCCCAGGCGGCCGAGAACAGGTTCTTAGCGCGGAGAGACTGGTTTCGGGGGAATAGAGTGTTGAAGTTGTCAAGGACAAGATCGTGGTCGAAACTCCAAATCGTGTTCAGCCAGCGTCCAAGGGTTGCGTGGGTGGAAGGAGATTCCTGCTGAAATGCAGTTCCGATCTTTTCGCGGACATCTGGCTCAAACCCGGATTCCTGCTCTTCGGTGTACCCCTCGAAGCCGTGCAGGTTGGCGCAGCGGGCAGAGTACATGAGTAGAGCTCCCAGTGCGAGGGGTCGCACCGAGTTTATCGCTACTTGTGCTGGATCGTTGTAGCCGGCGTACCCTTCCGGGGGATGTTCACGTTCATCGGTCGGGTCGGGGTCGTTGAGCTGGATGAAGAGGATCTGCTTGACCCGGTCGTTGTGAGGGTGGATTGACTCGATTGTGTCGGTGCTGTAGGTTTCACGGATGAGCCGTGCGACGTTCATGCGGGCCGACTCGGACCATTCCTCGGGGTTCGTGGCGACGACCTCGCAGAGGTCAAGGAACGGTGTCCAGGGGAAGTCGAGTGGGATGGAGTCGGGGTCATCGTCGATCTGCTTCCGTAGTCCGCGGAGGAGTTCGCTGACGTATATTGGAGGAGCGTCTTGTAACCGGGGGATGTCGTTCTTGAACGCAGTGACCTCTTCAAGAATGCGTGGGGTGGCGGCTTCGGCAAGTCCTCTTGGACTTACCTCGGCCAATCCGCCAGTCCCGGACTCGCGTTCTTCCCAGCCGGCCGTCTCGAACGGTTCGTTGATGCAGTAGTCGATGAGGTCGCTGGGAGGCATCTCCCAGATCTCTTCCTTGGGGAGGGGGCTTTCCTGAGAGACGAACCCGCCACTGGTCTTGACGAGGGAGAGTACATCGTCTGGTTCGCCGTACTCGTTGATGAGCTGTTCGAGGTGCTGCGCGTGGTCGTCGGGGAGCTGGTCCCTGATCAGCCAGAGCCGGTCGCGGACCCATCGGGATATTTCGGCTTCCGCGAGTTCGTCCGCTGTATAGTCGTCGAACCGTTCACTTCGTTGTTCGGCGGCCTCTTCTATCGAGTCTCGGACGGGAACATCGGTTATCATCTCGATGACGCGGAGTTGGTCGTTCTCGGACAAGACCGTGAACCCGTCTCGGAGGAGGCGGAGGAAATCTTCTTTTGTCACAATCTCGGTGAAGTTCGATTCGTCGAGGAGTTCGGCCCTCACGAGGTCAGAATAGTGGTCTTTGTGCTCGTTTAGCACGTAGAGACCGAGCCTTCTGAAGAGGGTGATGTCGTCGAGGTAGCGTTCGATGAGATCACGGCGCGACCCGTCGGTTGGGTTCTGATCGAACCAGTGGTCCAACGCTTCGCGGTGGGTTTTGATGAGCAGAGTTTTGAAATCTGTTTGGCTCTGGTCCGGCAGGTCTGAGCCCGCAATGCTGGTCGTTATCGGTCCGACAATCGCGTCGATTTCCTTGCCCTGAATCTCGGCCTCTATCGTGACCGCTTCCCGAAGGCACGATTCCAGGACGTCGATCGCGTTTGTACCTTCTGCGTCGACGAGTGTGCTGAGGGTTTCCTCCAGCACGGATTCCAGACTGTAGAGTCGGGTGACGGGTTGTACTCTGTTGGGTTCATCGTCGGTTGGGCGTCGCGGTTGCAGGAGTGCGTCGAGCAGGTCCAGACCTGCGCCGGTTTCACCGCCCTCAAGGAGGTCCTGGAGGAGCTTGGTCGCCTGGATATCATACCAGTCGGACGGCGTTTGTGTGATGGAGGCTTGGACGACATCGACGAGACCCGCCGCAACGTCGAACGGTAGTTCACGGATGGCCGTGACAACTAGTCCGAGCGAGTGGCGGTCATCTGTCTGGATGTCCCGAACGATCTCAGCCACGGTCTCGGGGTAATGGGGTGCGAGGTCATGGAGGTAGCCTATCAGGATGTTAGGCGGGTCGATGTAGTCGCCGCGATCGTGGAGTGTCTGCGCCCAGGACACGTGGGTTTTATTGTCGAAAAAATATTTGAAGAGTGTTTTGCGGTCCTGAAGGTTGTCCAGTATTAGGTCCGCGAATTCGTCATTCCCGGAGATGTCCCACGTCTTGATCTCGTCGAGTATCGTCTTGGCGGTGTAGTCGCCGAGGCCCGTTTCGTCGTCAAGCATCTCTTCCAAGAACTGACGGGCGTGGTCGGCGGTGTCGGAATCGACGGGGATGTCGCCGATTTGGTCAGCTGTGTCGCCGTCGCTCCGCATATAGAGCACGAGCATGAATCGGAAGATGTCCTTACCCAGTCGTTCATCAAGACGGGATGTGACATCCTGGATGGGTCTGTTCTCCTGCACAGCATTCCAGGCGTAGAGATAACGTTGGAAGTCGAGGTGGCGGAACCGGTACTTGCGGTTACCGGGGCGGTCGGTTGACTCTTCGATGACGCCTCTGTTTATCAGTCGTTGGTCAATCCAATCCTCAGTACCTCACAAAGCATCCTCGGCTAGCTGTTTCTGCGGCCTGAGTTCTGTGTCGAAGCGGTTGTACTGACGGTCTCGACGAGAGAATTACGGACGGATCGACGGAGAGCTGTCGCTGTC
>Ga0306876_100165_pt1 | contig 28033 bp, 24 predicted proteins | sample AntDeeMetagenom1_FD_190420 | JGI IMG/M metagenome (GOLD analysis project Ga0306876, IMG submission 190420) | Saline lake microbial communities from Deep lake, Antarctica - Metagenome #1 (v2) (version 2) | ecosystem: Environmental > Aquatic > Non-marine Saline and Alkaline > Saline | place...
TGATCTCCGCGCCGTCGAGGTGGACCGCACCGTAGTCGACTGCTTCCGGGCCTTCGACGACCGCCAGTGTTGCGGCGTCGGTGTGGGCGGTGCTGACCGCCTCGACGATCCGGTGGTCGATGATCTGATCGCCGTTGACCAGCAGGAACGAGCCATTCGGACCGTTGCGGGCCTGGAGGAGGGCGTGACCGCTCCCGAGCTGGTTGTGTTGGGTGTGATAGGTGATCGGAACGCCGCGATAGGTCGGCCCGAAATGCGAGCGGACACGATTTGCTTGGTAGCCAACGACGAGGTGGATGTCGTCGACATCTGCGTCGATCAAGGCGTTGAGGACGTGTTCGAGAATGGGCCGGGTACCGGCCGGGAGCATCGGCTTGGGCCGGTTGGCCGTCAAGGGGCGAAGCCTGATTCCTTCGCCAGCGGCGAGGACGACCGCCGAGGTGGGTCGACCACCGTCAGTGACAGAAGCGTTTGACATGCAGTGGCGTTTGTCTGTTTAGACTTAACGTTTGCTTCGGTGGAATATATAGTCTGATCTCCTACTGACAGCAGTCGACTGCCATTAGTACCGCTGCAATCGGTGGCTGTCCGCTGATACGGTCCGATTATATTACAGCGCGGAAATACAAAGCGATATCCTTATGCTTCAAAGGGCAAAACCGCCGGTATCTCCGAATGACCGACACTGTAGATGATCTTACCTGGCGTGAGAAATCCAAGGCACTAGCTCGTGTCGCACGGTACCGGCCACAGTTCACCGTCGGACTGATTGTCCTTGGAGGAATTACGGCACTCCTTGAGGGAATTGGACTGAGCTTTATTCATCCAATTCTCAAGGTTGCTCAATCAGGTGGAGAAGTTCGCTCTTCCGGTGGTATCCTCAGCATATTCGTCGATGCCTACAGTGTACTCGGTATTCCATTTACGTTGGAGTATCTCATTGTTGGGGTCGCCAGCGCGATGACCGCCCGGTTTTTTCTCTCGTTTGTCGTTGCATGGCTCAAATCTGTTCTGCAGCAAACATACGAACAGTCACTTCGAAAACGGGCGTTTCAATCGGCCCTTCAGGCCCAGACTCGGTACTTCGATGAAGAAGGATCCGACGATATTCTGAACGCAATTATCACTGAAACACGCTATTCAGGAAAAGCCATTAAATACACCGTTCAAATGATGGAAGTCGTGTTTCTTATCGGCGTCTATCTATCAGTAATGTTTTATATTGCACCGGAGATGACTGTGTACGTACTTGGCGTGTTGGGTGTACTCACCTACGTGCTTCGGTTTATTGTCGAACCGGCCTACACTGTCGGCACTCGCGTCGCCAAGGCTAACGAACAGGTCCAACAGTCCGTCCAGGCAGGAACTCAGGGGATCCGTGATGTAAAGTTATTCGGTCTTCGAAACGAGACCTTTGAGGTGTTTTCGGACTCGCTGTCTCGATTCACACAGTCCTCGATTGATCTCGCACGGAACCAGGCAGCGATTCAGAACTTCTACGATCTGGCAGCCGCGCTTACACTGTTTTCATTGATTTATATCGGGTTCGTATACAGTGGTCTCTCACTCGGCGCCCTTGGGATTTTTCTCCTAGCAATGTTTCGATTTGCACCCCTGGTGAGCCGACTCAATTCGGAAATTTACGGGCTCGAAGGTAATCTTTCACATCTCACCCGAACACAGGCGTTTGTCGACGATCTCGATTATCAGTCCGAATCCACCGGCTCCGAGCCTGTTTCTCGGGTAGAGTCGATCGAATTCGACGATGTCTTCTTTTCGTATGGCTCGGGTGAAACCGTCCTTGAGGACCTCTCGTTCGATGTCGATCGTGGTGAGTTTATCGCTTTCGTCGGCCAGTCCGGTGCCGGGAAGTCGACGATCGTTTCGCTTCTTGCCCGACTCTACGAGCCCAATCAGGGTGAGATACGAGCCAATGGCCGCCCAATATCGACGTACGATATCGATGAGTGGCGCTCCCGGATCGCCGTCGTGCGCCAACAACCATTTATTTTCAATGACACACTCACACGAAACATTAGCGTTGGCAACCGAGATGCAACCTTCGAAGATGTCAAACGAGTGTCTGAAATTGCGAAAGTCGACGAGTTCGTCGATGATCTCCCGAACGGATACGACTCACAACTTGGCGATGATGGGGTACGGCTCTCGGGTGGCCAGAGACAGCGGGTTGCACTGGCCCGAGCCCTGCTGAAGGACGCCGACTTCCTGTTTCTTGACGAGGCGACGAGTGATCTGGATTCGAGTCTGGAGCGAGATGTTCAGGCTGCAATCGAGTCAATGAATCGTGGCTACGGGATCATCGCCATTGCACACCGGCTGTCGACAGTAAAAAATGCGGATCGAATTTATACACTCGACGATGGTGAAATCGTTGAATATGGCGATCATCAACAGCTACTTGACGACGATGGAGAGTATGCTGATCTGTACACGATTCAGTCGAAAGGCTAACCTGCTTACCACGATCCATCCGATCAAGGAGGCCTTACTATCCGGGCCGACAGCGATCAACGGCTCACTATATTTTCAATGATCGTTTATAGAAGCTAATGAGACCGATAGTCGAAGTTAGTTACCGTGATACAATTCTGAGCCTTGTTGATTTAGCCACTGTGGAATGCTGTCGAGAGCAGTATCGGGTACTCGACCTGCATGACCTGGAATGTCCATCAGTTCGTGTGTGAACTTTTCTGAGGCGTTTGCATTATCATAACACCTTTTGAAGGTCCTGACCAACTGCCTATGGGCGTATGGTCCAATACGGTCATCCATATAACCAGTCTGGATAAGCACCGGTCGTGGTGGGAACCTATTTATCATCTCGTACAATGAATTCCGCCTAATTATTGGATTTTTATGACTAATATCGGAAAATTCCTTCATATTGGGCCACCACGCAATTGGTTGGTGGGCAACGGCTCCCGAGATGTTTTTGTTATTCGCCATCGATTGGAGAATAGCAAAACCCTGTCGTGAACTAGCAATGGCTAGTACTCGTCCCGAACTGGCATAATCGTTTTTTATACAGTAATTAACAACGGTATTAATCCGCTGCTCGACACGGGTGAATGGATCGTATCCCACATTAACCATTTCGGCAGTTTCGGTGAGGTTGTCGAACCATTTACTGTGAACGAACAGAATACTACAACCCTGTGAGACTAATCGATCAAGCCATTCTGATTTAACATTGGCTCTTTGTTTCATCGCTGAAGGATCATCAACGGGCCCACGTCGTGTCGGGATAACACACATTGTTGCGTTGCTCCCGAGTTCTGGGTTCGCGTTGAAAGCACAGTTCACCGTTTTATCGGGACCAGAGACAGTAAATTGAGACCATGCTTCTTTCTTGTAATGTCGAAGGTGTAGCGGTCTCTCTTTATTTGAATCGAAATTCTCGTCAGTACCGTCGATCGACGGGTCGAATGTGGCTTCGTCAGTCATCCGCTTCAGCCTCTCAGAAAAAGGTAGATAAGAATTAAATCCTACTTTTTTATATAAGCAATGCACTAATTTCTTTTGATATGTACCATCAGCAAAAGGTGAATATGAAGCGGCACCCGTCTTCTGATAGATATATGTTGTATAGTATTTCACACTTTTCGTCATATCTTTGCATATTTTATTCATATTTTTGATTTATTGTGTTTCGAGTATTTAAACCCGACGAGCATCTGTCTTTAGCTAAGATTCAGCCCTCTGTTGTGTCGCGGTAGTAATTCTCTCTTGGATATGTGTCGTTAATGATGCGTCTTCTGTGAGTCTCAATTAATCGGTCCAGTAAAGCTGTGGAGAGCAGCCAAGGATCTTGATTTTCGTCTCAAAAATGTTCGCTCGCACTTCGACCCCGGTGACTATCTCCACGCCGTCGATCATCGTGGTCGGCTCCTGAAGACGGTTAGTAACGATACCGTGATCCGTGATTTCGACCGTCCTTATCCCCCGCTCGGCAGCAATCGCTGCCCGCTGGTCGACAGTGATTGTTCCGTCAGAGGCGAGCGTATATATGCAGATCGGCAGCCCCGTTCGTATTCGAAGTTTTGCTCACTCTCGCTTATTTGTATCCCAACTGCTCTAATCTCGCCTCGACATCTCTTGAGACGGAGTCGGACATCTCGTAGTCGGTCGACTCTGTACGCAGAATAAACGATTCAGCAGCCGACTGGATCTCAGACCTGAGATCACGGTCGATGCTATCGCCTACGTCCTCGTAGTTTCCGGATCGAACAGCCGCAAGCTTGTAGAACTCGGCGTTCACCAGCCCATCGGTGACCTGCTCCTGTGTTGGGCGTCCCGGGAACTCGTATTCGTAGGTGAAGATTCCTTTCACCCCGTCCTGTTCGACCGCAACGCTGTAGTGGACTGCCCCATGACGCTCGGTGATTCTCGGGCCGGAGCGTGAGTCTTGGAGGGGAACGCCCTGACAGGCCTCGGGGACAGTGCCCTCGACAAGCTCCGCAATTGTCGGAAAGACGTCGATCAAGTCGACCGCATCACGAACGAGCAGTTTCGCATCAGCTGGCGGTTTGATAATCATGCCCGGTCGAATGTTGTTATCGTACAGCGTACTGTGGCCCCAAAACTTCCGTTCGAAGAACTCTTCGCCGTGGTCTCCGGTAATGATGATCAGCGAATCTTCGAAGAGACCTGTTTGTTTCAACTGCTTGATAACCCGCTGGACCTGAAACGCAGTGTATTCGAGCGATGCTTCGTAGTTCTCTAGGAGAGTTTCGGTATCAGCGGCAGGGAACTCGACGGGATCTGCCGCTAGGGTGTCAATATACCCTCGTTGTGAGAACATGTCCCGGACTCGATCGGTTAGCTCGTAGTCGATACCGCCGTCGATCTCCTCGGGCTGTGGGGGGATGTACGGATAGTGGGGGTCGAAGAAATGCAAAAAGTAGAAGAGCCGATCCGACGGCGCATCCGCATCCGTCTGAATCCAGTCGATCGCCGCAGTTGCAATGTCGGAGCCATCGAACACCCGATCGTCCCACGAGATCGGATAGTACCGAAACCGGTCCATCCCGTCACCGAACCCGTTTTTCGGGCCGATTTTCGCTTCGCTCCCACAGCCCGAACATTTGTACTGGTTTCGGGCGAGGAGTTCCGTTATCGTCTCTAACTCCGGGTCGATCCCGGCAGAAATCCCGGCCGCTGCGTTTTTAGTGGCGAAATTCCCGTGTGTCGTCGGATGGACACCGGTAAACAGCGAGCCATGAGATGGCTGGGTTGCATACCCCTGTGTCCGCGGTTCGGCGGGCACGACTGCAGCCTCCCCCAGCTCGGAGAGCACTGGGTCGAACGTATGGAGGAAGTCGTATCGAAACGTGTCGACTGAAATCAACAGGATCGGCGTTCCTCCCTCACCACGCGGGGTAGGAACTGTCAGTCCCGGCTCTGGAGATGCCTTCCACTCCGGCCGATGTACCAACTCAAAAAGCTGCTCCCGTCGCCGTGGCGGTGTAGTATGCGACTCAACGGTAATACTGACCCGCTGTGCGGGCTCGTCTATAGTAAACCGAACTGGAACGTATCGTGCAGAAAAAAAACTCCCGTCGGTAAGCGTTCGCGTTTTGTGAATTTCGTCTCCATCCGTGGTTTCAAATGTGGCTTCCACGACTAGACGGTCCGTATATGTCGTGTCAAAAACCGTAAAATCGACGGTGCGAAACGGGTCTTCAGGCGATACTGCGACCGAGTTCGAGCCATCACCAACACTAACGAAATGGTCACTGCGTCCACTCCCAACTGGTTGGACAGAAAACGAGACAAACGGCGGCTGTTCTTTCGTTTTGAAGATACTGCCCTCATCGGTATCTTCGACCCATTCGGGAACTGTCGACGTTCGGACCTTGCTGACTTCTCTGGGGGTCAGTGCCCGCTCGGCTCCCCGAACCGAGCGTTCCATCCAGTTGGGACCACTGAGAATGAATTTCTCAATCAACTTTGTTAATGGACGCATGGATACGGGACCTATTTGCGCGACTGTATTGAATACAACTATTTCGATACCCGCTCACTGAAGATCCCCGAGTCAGGAAACAATCTATCTGTTGACGTTGACTGCTCTGACTCTTCAGAGGCTGAGTGGGCTGACCCTGACCAGAACTAATGGCCTATCCTACCCAAAATTTAATGTGTACTCAATTGATATCACTGTTCAATCATGGTTGTCGGCCCAAAAACGATTAATAAGAATGCAGGGAAGAGTTTCTTTAATACGTTTTGTTCTTTTTCATCAGTTGTCGGGAGAAAGTATAGGGTGGCGAGAGCCCGACAAGCCGCAGATATCGATATCTCTGCCTCATCGAACCCATGGAAGAATCCCGAAAAGCATCTCATGGAACTCGGGAAGGTATACGATGATTCACTGATCAGTACGATACAGTCACAGTTCGAGGATGCTATTCAGGATGACGACAACATCAAAAAAATAACCCACGACGGGGAGGTGTACGCACGGCAAATCAATAGCTTTGACCCCGAGACTGGGTCGAAGCTTGACGTAGCGACAAAGATACCGGCCCTGGAGGGGATCATAAACAGCGAGATAATTGAACTGCTCGAACAGTATTACGGTGCCTACTTCAAACCCGACTTTGCGAAAATATACCGGAACTACCACATCCCGCCTGAGGTGAACGAACAGACGGGAATTTATTCGGATCGCTGGCACTGTGACGGTTACGGTGTCGACGGCATCAAACTGTTTGTGAATCTCAACGATGTCACCGAGAACCATGGGCCGTTCCATGTGATCTCGAGAGAGGATACGAAACGTCTCGTCGGCGCTGGCTTCGACAGAGAAAGGGAGGGAGTGCCAGGACAGGTGGTCGAAAAGGAGGCGGAAATACTGAAGGCGACTGGTGACGCAGGCACAGCCATGTTTGCGAATACAAACATGTGTTTACACAGAGCAGATAGCCCCTCCGAGGGAGAACACAGAGATCTCATCCTAATCAACTTCTTAATCTCCGACGAGCCGTTCTCCGAGGGCTGGCTGAGTAGCTACCCGCTAGATCGGTGTTTAGGATAAGTCAGCGGCGTTCCGTCAGTAGGGCTGTCGCTTGCTGACAACGGCTGTCTTTCATTCTGACCCAGCAACGATTCCGTCACGAATCGCTCTCACAACTCGGTCGACATCCGTAAGCCGTAGCGTTGGATACATTGGGAGCGACAGCACTCGACTGCTCATGTCGTCAGTCTGTGGGAGGGGTGGCTGGCTCTCGGCTGTAAAGACACCGTTTCGATGCAGTGGTGGATCCCAGTAGATCTTACAGCTGATGTTCCGATCGGTCAGCGTGTCAATCACGTGTGATCGGACGGCTTCGGTCTCGAATCTGACGGTATACAGCTGATAGACGTGGTCGGAGCCGTCGACTGGTTTGTGCGGTTCAACCTCGCTGATCTCCGACAGTCCGTCGTCATAGCGGGCGGCGACGGCTCTGCGCGAGTCGATGAGTTCGTCGACTTTCGCAAGCTGCGAACAGCCGACTGCAGCGACCATATCCGGCATCCGGTAGTTGGAGCCGACGCTTTCGTAGGCCCCACTGTCGACCGAGCCGAAGTAATCACCCTTGACTCGACCGTGATTACTGAACTGACTCGCTTTCGCTGCGAGTTCCGGATCGGCAGTGATTACGGCACCACCCTCGCCGGTTGGCAGAATTTTGTTCTGACAGAAGCTCAGTGCTCCAATATCCCCGACCGTCCCAGCCAGCTCACCGTCTGCGGTTGCTCCGAAGGCTTCGGCTGCGTCCTCGATAACCCACAGATCGTTCTCGTCGGCGATTTCGGTTATCTCGTGGATCCGACAGGGGGTCCCGTAGACGTGTACCGGAACGATCGCTGCGGTGTTGTCAGTGATCTTTGCTTCGACCGACTCGGGGTCGAGTCCGAAGCTCTCCGATTCGATGTCGGCAAACACCGGCTCCGCACCGACCAGTTCAACGACATTCGCCGTTGCGATGAACGTAAACGACGGCACTATTACCTCGTCACCGGGACCGATCCCGCAGGCTTCGAGCGCTGCGACGAGTGCGGTCGTCCCGGAGTTCATCGAGACCGCATGATCGATATTAAAATACGATTCGAGACCCTCCTCGAACTGGTCGACGAACGGCCCCTTTGCCCAGTAGCTCCCCCGAGAGATCGATTCGACCACGTTGCTTATATCCGTCTCATCCCATGGAATCTCGAACAGTGGAATCTGTTTACTCATCGGGCTGCCTCTGTGGGAGGACATCGGCTCGCTCGATCATTTCGAGGAGTTCTTTTTTCGACATCGGTTTCTCGTTCGCAGAGGTGTATTCGCTCGTAAGGGAAATCGTTTCCCCGCGTTGATGGCCGTTGTCGAGTTTGATCTCCGGATAGATAATGTACATATCCGACTGTTCGACGGTGTTTTGCAGTTCGTCCTCGGAGATGAGCTTCTCGTGCATTCGTTCGCCGGGACGGGGGCCGATAATTTCGATCTCGATGTCGTCCGGTGATCTGTCGACAACAGGACTGTATGCCTCGATCATCGTCTCCGCAAGCGTTCCGACATCGAAGGTCGGCATCTTGAAAACGAACACTTCCCCGCCGTTCATCCGTTCGTTTGCACTGAACACGAGATCGACTGCCTCCTCGATCGGCATGAGGAACCGTGTCATCTCTGGATCGGTCACGGTAACTGGACCACCGGCTTTGATCTGATCGAAAAACAGCGGCACGACTGAGCCGCTTGAGCCGAGAACGTTACCGAAACGAACGCAGCTGAACTGCGTCTCTCTGTCACCTTTGTACGTATTTGCGGCAATGACGAGTCGTTCGGCGAGCAGTTTCGTCGCCCCCATTACCGATGTTGGGTTCGACGCTTTATCGGTACTAATTCCGACAAACGACTCGACTTCTTCTTCGATTGCCGCTCGAACGAGATTCTGGGTACCTTGAACGTTCGTCTGGACGGCTTCGAAGGGATTGTACTCGTTGAGTTCGACGTGTTTCAGCGCGGCCGCGTGAAAGACGATGTCGATGTCTTCAAGTGCGAGCCGAAGCCGGTCACGATCACGGATATCACCGAGTAGCGTTCGGAGCCGACCTGTGTCGTCGACCTCCTGTTGTAGCTCGAACAGCCCTGCCTCATTGTTTTCTAATACCCTGACAGTGTCGGCACCGAGATCGAGTGCCCGTTTGGTGATCTGAGATCCAATCGATCCACAGCCACCAGTGACAAGGATTTGTTTGCCACGGATTCCATCCATGAACGTAGACAGCGCGTTCACTGGTACTAATCTTTTTGAACTACTGATCGAATTCCTCGATTACCCAAGAGAAAGATACAACCCATCCAGTCGACAGTGGTCTGTATGGAGTTAGATGGGGTCACAGTCGGCAGTGATGGTGTCTACGTCATCGCGGAGGCCGGTGTGAACCACAACGGAAATCTCGAAACAGCCGAGAAACTGATCGATGTCGCCGCAGACAGTGGTGCGGACGCGGTCAAGTTTCAGACGTTCAGTGCTGATCGGCTCGTCACCAAAGATGCCAAGAAAGTCGACTATCAGTCCGAGACGACCGGCGATGGATCACAGTACGAGATGTTGAAGCGGTACGAACTCGACCGCGCTGCCCACGAGCGGCTGTTGGCCTACTGTGCGGAGCGTGAGATCACGTTTCTGTCGACGCCATTCGATCCTGACAGCGCCGACATGTTGGCCGACCTTGGCGTCTCTGCGATCAAGATCGGCTCCGGCGAACTTGACAATCATCCGTTGCTCAAACACGTCGCCGGGCTGGGGCTGCCGCTGATCGTTAGCACTGGGATGGGAACGATAGCGGAGGTTCGGGCTGCACGCGACGTGATTCGGTCAGTCGATCAAGATCTCGATCTGGCGTTTTTGCACTGTACGTCCGCTTATCCATGCTCACTGGCGGATGTGAACCTTCAGGCGATGGAGACGATGCGCGAACTGGATGAGCCCATCGGCTACTCCGATCATACGACGCTACCGGAGACACCAGCGTTTGCTGTCGCTGCAGGCGCCTCGATCGTCGAAAAACATTTTACGCTCGATTCGAGCCTCCCCGGTCCGGATCAGGAGGCATCGCTGGAGCCAGCCGAGCTGACACGGGCCGTCGAGCTGGTTCGGGCGGCGTTCACATCGCGTGGTTCGACGACGAAAACACCAACCGACGCGGAGCTAGCGAACCGACCGGCTGTGCGGAAAAGTCTGCATGCGGCAACTGATATCCCTGCGGGAACGGTACTTACAGAGGCTCACATTGCCATAATTCGGCCGGCAGATGGACTCTCCCCAACAGCGTACAGATCCGTCTTGGGGACCGAAACCGACCACGATATCTCTCAAGGAGATCCAATCGTAGAATCCGCACTACACACAGATCTGTAAGCCGATCAGCTGGTCACTATCGGTGCCGCACTCTACTACTGCGTTCCATCGACAACGTCCACTTCTGCATACTGGTTAATTCACTCGTGATATGTTTAATAGAAAGATACAACAATCCCAGCCGACTGTGGCCCGTATGGAAGTAGACAGGGCCACAGTTACCGTTGAAGAAATACGGAGCAGCAAGCCTATCGCTACTGATATGAGTGAGGCTTCCTCCGGGCAGGGTGATAGATATGTTTAATGGCACTGATACTGTCCTTGTTATCGGGGCGCATCCGGATGACGAAGTTCTCGGTGCGGGTGGAACAATAGCTAAGCATGCAGCCGCCGGTGATGAGGTTCATACGTTCATCGTCACCGAAGGGACTACACAACAGTACGATGACAGAGAGCTGATTGAGCAAAAACGTAGCCATGCGCGGGACTGTGCGGATCAGCTCGGAGTTACGGAGGTTCATTTCGGAGAGTTACCGGATATGCGGCTCGATGATATTCCACACGTAGAAATCAACGCTGCCATCGAGGACCTCTGTGAGACCGTTGCACCGGATATTGTTTACACTCATTCACGACGAGAGGTCAACCGTGACCACATCGCCGTTCATGACTCGACGCTTGTTGCGACTCGCCCTGGAACATCGGTCTCTACGGTGCTTGCTTACGAAACTCCGTCGTCAACGGATTACGCCCCGTCGACTGAGGGATTTACTCCGGATCTATTCGTTAATATCGAGGATCATCTCGAGACGAAGATATCTGCATTTAGTGCCTATAAAACCGAAATTCGAGAGGCACCACATCCGCGCTCTGCAGAATCGCTCCGAGCGATCGCTCGGGCGCGTGGTGCCGCCAGTCAGTTGGGAGCTGCCGAGGTCTTTGATACTATTCGGATGTATCGATAGTCACCGTTTCATCTCTCGATCGGTTCAGCCGGTACTCCGACGACAGTTGTGTGGGGTGGAACATCCTCAGTTACGACCGCACCAGCACCGACGATTGCTCCGGTGCCAACGGTCCGGTCTTTTGTGATTGTCGCATTTGGACCAATGTATGCATCCTGTTCGATACAGACACCTCCAGCAACGGTTGCGTTTGGTGTCACTGTCGCTCCCACCTCCACCGTCGTCTCATGAGAAATATTTACACAGCTGTCGATTAGGACGTGATCACCGATACCGACATCCGGACCAATATACGACTGAGCATTGATCGTCAAACCAGTGCCAAGGGCTGCAGAGTCAGAAACTGTTGCGGATGGATGTACTGCATTGAAAAACGTGTGGCCACTGTTTTCGAGTGCCTCTACGATTTGAAGTCTCACTCCCGGGCGGTCACCGAACGCAACGAGACAGCTCATGGCCTCTGGAGAGTACTGGCCGAGTGTTTCCATTCCACCAACAACTTCGACACCAGCTATCTGTTCGTTGCAACGAGATGGGTTATCATCAGCAAAGATGAGCTTCTCGTCAGTACCTGCTGCTTCGAGAATATCTAACACCACCCGACCCTGCTCACCGGCACAGTAGATTACTTTCATATATCATCCGTCAGTCGGTCACGAACATCTGTAAATAGATCCCCAACTTCGAAATCATACTCTCTCACCAGACTGTCTGCCGGTTTGGGGGCGTCATCGCCAACTTGAATGCGTGTTATCTCTATCCTCCCCTCCCACGTTCCGACAGCTACCGCCTCATTATCTACGTAACTGATCTCTCCGGGCGTTGTAAATGCGGTGCTATCGTCCGGTGGATTTGCCTCCCAAACAGTGATTTTCTCGCCATCGAGATAGGAATACGCGCCCGGATACGGTTTCGTTTGGCCACGAATCCAGTTGTATATCTCCTGTGATGATCTCGTCCAGTCAATTATGCCCTGATGTGGCTCGCGCTTTGGCCACCACGTAGCGTTTGTCTCATCCTGCGGGTTCCGTGGAACTGTTCCAGACTCGAAGTGTGAATAACACTGTTGAATTAGTTCGCGTCCTGCTTTCACTATCTTTTCGTACAGTGACGCAGCATCATCTGTGATTTCGATCGGTATTGGTTCCTGTCCAATAAGATCTCCTGCGTCGGCGTCGGCTACCAGATGGAAACACGACAGCGCAGTTTCGTTAAGTCCCTTGATAAGCGACCATGCTATTGGAGCTCTCCCACGTCCTCTGGGTAGCGGTGCTGGGTGCATCCCAACTGCTGCCACCGACGGGATACTCAGTACTGTTGGTTTCACTAACCGAGACCATCCGATAACAAACAGTACATCCGGTGCATATTCAGAGATTTGGGATCGAACAGCAGGTGTATTGACCGACGTAACCCGATGTAGTGGAACGTTCGTTCGTTCGGTAAAGGCTTCCAAATCCGTCTGATCAGAGATCTCTTCTTGGCTTTCCCGCGTGTAGACTGCTTGGATATTTGCACCAAGGTCGACGAGTTCCTCTAAACAGGCTACTCCGAGTTGATTGTGTGTGACAAAGACGACGTTCATAAATCAAACTGAGAACTCAAATCAAAAAGGTGTTATGTGCTAATACGTCAGTTTCTTTTTCAGAAGTGTGTCACTAATGTCGATATTTGCTAGCGTTTTACATATGCGGTCTCCGGCACCATTGTAATCGTACGGGTTTTCGCACTGATCCACCTGCAAACGGAATGTTTCGTCGTTCAAACACTGTTCGATCGCTTCGTGGATCGCAGCTGTTTGGTGAGGAACCGACACCGTGTTTTCGGCTCGCTCCCGGCCCTTTTGTCGTGGTCCAATATCTACGACAGGAAGACCGAACGATGGGGCTTCAATAATCCCACTTGACGAGTTACCGATCAATACGTCTGCTGCGGCCATCAGTCCGAGATACTCTCGACGGGGGAGACTCTGAAACGTTTTTACATCGTCCCCGAATGACCGAGAGTCGATCTCATCGATTATTTCTTCACCACCTGCATCCGAATTTGGATAAATAATGACTGTCTGTATGTCGAACGAATCCAGTGCATCGAGCGTTGCCGCCATCTGTCTCCCGGCTTTTTCTGACTCTGTGGTTACTGGATGTTGAACGAGGAGTACAAGCGGTTTGTCCGTATTGAGATCGTACCGATCTACGACCTCCTGTGGTGGCTCGTACTCGCCAGCAAGCACGTCGTCGAGACCGGGTGCACCCGAGACAGTTATCCGCCACTCCTCTTCGCCCAGCTTCCGAATCCGCTCGGCGCTTTTTTCCGAGGCTGGAAAATGAATATGCGCAAATTTCGTGATTGCATGACGGATACTGTCATCGATTACTGCCCCCTCCATCGCGTCTCCGCCGTGGATATGTGCAACGGGAATATTCATGTGGGCCGCAGCGAGTGCCCCAGCGAGCGCCTCATCACGGTCGCCGAGCAGAAGCACGATATCCGGATCAAGGCTTTCGAACGCCTCTGCAACACTTGCGGTCCCGATTCCCAACGATTTCGCCATCGCCGTCCCCGTATCACCGTCGAGGAGCATCAGCACTTCCCGGTCGACGGTGAACCCATCGTCCCGTATATCGGTGACTGTCTGTCCGTACTGCGGAGAGAGATGCATACCGGTCGCAACAACCGACAGCGACAGCTGATCGTGTGCGTTGATCGCTTCCATCGACGATTTTAGTAGCCCATACTCGGCTCGTGTGCCGGTGAGGACGAGTATATTCGTTGAGCCCATTGTTACCAAACCATGTAAGTACAACCGAATCGTCGAGCGAACCATGTATAAAATCTTGCTTACTGGGATCGGCTCAATTGGCAAGCGCCATCTCCGTCTCCTACAGGCTCACGACGACCCGATGGAAATCCATGCCTATCGGAGTAGTGGCACCGACGACGTTGCGTTTCCAGACGTTGTTCAACACACCTCTCTCGATGCTGCGCTGGCCGAGAATCCGGATATCGCATTTATTACCAACCCGACATCGGTTCATATCAACACTGCAACGGCGTGTGCAGCCGCAGGCTGTCACCTCTTCATTGAAAAACCGCTGTCTCACTCGCTGGACGGTGTCGACGAACTAATGCGGATCGTCGAGGAGAAAAATCTAATCACATACGTCGGCTGTGTCCTCCGATTCCACCCGGTTTTACAGCGTATCGCTTCGCTCCTCGCGGACGACGCAATCGGCGACATCTACAGCTATCGCGTCTATTCTGGCTCCTATCTTCCGGACTGGCGTCCGGAACAGGATTACAGAGAATCGTACAGTGCGGACCCTGCCATGGGGGGTGGTGTTGTGATGGATCTGATCCACGAAATCGACTACTCCTACTGGCTGTTCGGGGATATCGACGACGTTCGGTCGTGGGTTGGGCAGGTGAGTGATCTGGAGATCGAATCCGAAGATTTGGCCGAGATCATCGTCGAGACCGACACCGGTGTCGTTGGACAACTGCATCTCAATTACTATCGATCCAAGCCCCGCCGAACCGTCGAGGTCATCGGTGACTCTGGCATTATTCACGGAGATCTTCTCGATAGCGAGGTTCGGATACAGACGAACCACAGCACTGAGACCGAGTCATTCGACACTCCAGACGACGAGCTCTACGACCAACAGCTCCACTCGTTTCTGTCCCACATACGGAACGGAGAGCCGTGTGACAACGATCTCCAGGAAGCAAGAAGGGTTTTAGAGATCGCACTCGAAATCAAATCATATGACAACCCGGAGTGAGAATATCTTGTGTACGATCTGCGCACGGGGTGGATCAAAGGGAGTACCAAACAAAAACATCCGTGAGGTCGACTCGAAGCCGCTGTTGGCACACACTATTGAACATGCCATGGAGTGGGGTCGGCAGACGGACGTAGTCGTCTCTACGGACAGCGAAGCAATCGCGGCGGTCGCCAGAGAACACGGTGCAACAGTGCCATTCATGCGACCGGACGAACTCGCAACCGATACGGCTGCGAAACTTCCGGTTATCAAACATGCGGTCACTGAAGCCGAACAGGAGTTCGGAACCACGTATGACTACGTCGTTGATTTAGATGCGACAGCACCGCTCCGGACCATCGAGGATATCGAGAACTGTTTCGAACTCGTCGCCGACGGTGATGCAGACAACGCCTATACAGTTACTGAAGCCGATAAGAATCCGTACTTCAATATGGTCGAGTTGGACGACAACGGTTATGCCTCTCTCTCAAAAACGGCTGACGCCGACATCGTCCGTCGACAGGATACACCATTAGTGTATGCGATGAATGCATCCATCTACGTGTTCGGACGGGAGTTCCTCATGGATACGGACTCCATTCACGGAGCGAAAACGAAAGTCTCAGTGATGCCACCGGAGCGGTCGGTCGACATCGACCGACCGATTGATCTCGCATTCGTTGAGTTTTTGCTCGAGAACAAGTCTGCGTATCTATGAGTGGCCTGTTTGATTTATCGGGGTCCGTCGCTGTCGTGACCGGCGGTGCCGGGCTTATCGGGAGTTCGCTCTGTGAGGCACTCGCAGACTACGGCGCAACTGTCGTTCTCGTCGACGTCGACGAGGCGGCCGCCGAGGACGTGGCCGACTCAATCGACGGTGAGGTAAGTGTGAAGATAGTCGATACTACCTCACAATCGGCTGTGGAGGCGCTGTTCGAGGATATCGTCGACTCCTACGGGTCGGTCGATACCCTTGTGAACTCGGCATACCCTCGGAACGAGAACTATGGGCAGCGGTACGAAGACGTCTCTGTGGCTGATTGGGAAGAAAACATCGCGCTGAATTTGAACAGCTACTATCTGACCTGCCACACAGCAACGACAGTTATGAAACAACAGGAGTCGGGTGGCAGTATTATTAATTTAGGGTCGATCTACGGGGTTCAGGCACCAGATTTTGACGTTTACGATGGCACCGATCTGACCAGCCCTGTCGAGTACGCTGCGATCAAAGGGGCGATACTCAACTTCACGCGGTATTTGGCCTCCTACCTCGGAGACGACGGTATTCGGGCGAATGTACTGAGTCCCGGCGGCGTCTTTGCTGATCAGGATCCGCAGTTTGTCGCTCAGTATGAATCAAAGACGCCATTGTCGCGCATGGCTGCCCCCGAGGATTTCAAAGGCGCTATCGTCTATCTGGCATCCGATTCTGCTGGCTATCTGACTGGACAGAATCTCGTTGTCGACGGCGGCTGGACGATCAAATAGAATCCATCGGGAGAGATCGGTTCGTCGGCTGTGGAAGTGGAACTAGGTCTGAACTGAGTTCCTCGGCGTACGCTTCGAAAAACTCGGATCGAAAAGCGTAGTGAGCCGACACATAATCCGATATGAGGTGGCTTCTGTATGCACAGCGGTTGCCTCCTTATTTTATCGAAATGGAGCTGCGATAACTACTGCAGTCACGCGGTCCATCTGCTAACTAAAAACGGATGGAACAACTGTATTTGGGGCTGTATTTTTAGCAAGGGTCTAGTTCGAAAAGTACAAATAAAGGCTTGATAGTATACCGACTAACTAATTATGTCCAGTAGTATCCATGAGCGCCTACGCAACTATATTACAGAACCAATGTTTGTTGTGATTTTCCTCGGGTCTGTATTGTGGCTAAGTCTGATTGATCTCCATTTCTATTCACACGATATCGGGTTCTATCTTTACGATGCACGTCTCGCTACGGACGGTTTAATCCCATATGTCGACTATCCGACCCGGTCTCCACTGTTCCATTATTTCCTTTCAATAATTTTTCTTTTAAATTTGGATCCACTCCTTTCTGCGATGGTTTTGAATGTCATGCTTGTAATAATCGGAGGAATATTAATTTATTTCGTGGCAAAAGAGATTCATACAAGGAACGCAGGCATTGCTGCGGCGAGTTTCTGGATGTTTACACCGTTCACCTTTTCGACCTCATTTAAGGATCAACATCTGGCAATCCCAATCATCTTATTCGCACTGTATTTGTTCATGAAGGAAATTGATCAACCACAGTTCAAGCCGAAAACATATTCACTCATCGGAGTGCTGCTCGGTCTGGCGTTCCTCAGTCGGCAGATTGCAGGAGCGTATGCTGTTAGCTTTGTCGCGTTCGCGTTTTATTACCGGCAACTACAATTTGGCGATAGTCCCTCGACACCGCTCAAAATCACAGTTGCCATGGCAATACCAGCTCTCGCTACAACCGTTCTCTGCTATGCCATTATCACTGGAGGGGAGTTAGGGTCGATTGCCGTGTTTGTTCGAGAACACCTGCTGTACAATCTGTTCTCAGATTCTATGGCAGGAGGGTCACTCCTTGCACCGCCAGATTACTTGGCTACGCCTCGTAAAGGGATACTGTTGTTGGGGCGGACCATCCCAGTGATGATAGTTCCACTTCTATTTTTGCCAGCTTATTTGCGTTTCTCTAGTCGACAATTACTCTCCAGAGGTCTCATATTCGTCACGTTAGGTGGGATGGGCGTTTGGACGGTGGTGATATATTTAATGTCTGTTCGTGGATTTTGGCACCTTGAGCCGTGGTTTGGAATCGTTTTCGGTGGCGTTTCTATTGTTGCAGTCTTCGGGATTTTACGAATGGCACCATCTGATATCTATACAGCAACGCTTGGGAAGGGAATGGTTCTTGTTTTCTTGATTATTTTACCAATACTGGCACACGTTCTCTTAAACGTTAATTTTCCACTAAATAGGGATATACTACCGTGGATCATTATACTGGCAAGTATCTCTGCCGCTGAGATCTACTCAAATAGTGGCAAAGTATCTATTCAAATCACTACAACGATTCTCTTAGTTGCATTTTTAGGATCCCTGTTAGTGTTCTCACCAGTACTCACACCAGCATTTGTTGGTACCACAACAGAAGACGGACATACACTACGGGTTTCCACAACGAATGCGGTCGCAGACGACCTACAGCAACGGACTGACGCAGACCAAACAGTATTCTCAGCACAACCTATATACGCACTTCAGGCCGACCGGAGAAATACCGCCGATTTCTCTCGGGTGTACTGGCATTTCAGGGGCTCTATGGAGAGTGACTTCCGTATCGAGATGGAAACTGAATTATTATCCTCTATAGGAACCGAAGATGTCCCGTATGTGATTGTCGACCATCGAACTGAGCGTCTCTTCGCGGTGTTCCCGGAACTAGAAGAGCAGATTTACGCAAACTACTGTCCGGTAGATGACCAGTCATTATACGATTCAGTTGATGCCGTGCTATACGAGCGGTCCGAAGCAGCACCAGCCTGCGGTTGATTGTGAGCATGGGGAGCCACTGAATAATACCCCATTCACACTACCTAACAATCGATAGTTAAAAGTCTCTGAAGTCGAACGGTTGCAGCAATGGCAGAGAGTACGGGAACGATAACCGAATACGATTCCTCTACGCAACAATCTACCACTCTCTCAATCGTGCTTCCGGTATACAACGAAGCAGGGAATATCGATCTATTGCTTGAGGAGCTCACCGAAACCGTCGAATCAGACGAGTTAGGTGACTACCATCCCTACGAGATCATTTTTGTCGATGACGGAAGCTCGGATGGCTCTCGAGAGATCTTGCGGGAGGCCGCAGAAACGCATACTAACGTCAAGGCGATCCTACTTCGCCGGAACTTCGGGCAGAGCGCTGCTCTGGCGGCTGGGATTGATTCTGCGGGTGGTGATATCATCATAACGATGGACTCTGATATGCAGAACGACCCATCAGATATTCCTCGACTGCTCACGGAACTGAATAACGGATATGATTGCGTTAGCGGCTGGCGAAAGGATCGGCAAGATTCTATTTCAAAGACGATTCCATCGAAGACTCAGACGTATCTGGCGTGGATTGCAGGCCCGAAGATACACGATTTCGGTTGTACGCTTAAGGCATATCGTAGTGAAGCAATAAAAGATATTAATCTCCACGGTGAGGGTCATCGATATATTCCATCGCACCTTCATCGGCGTGGCTATAGTGTCACTGAAATCTTAGTTAACCACCGTCCACGTAATGCAGGAAACACAAAATATGGAACAAAACGATTACTGAATGGTTCTCTCGATCTCTTCTTTAATGCATTTTGGAATCGATTCTCGAGTCGTCCACTTCATTTTTTGGGTGGTATTGGTATTTTATCTGCAACAATCGGTGGTGTTCTCGGTATACATGCAGTCATTATTAAGTATGTTTTCGGAGTCTCTCTGGCTCCAAGGACACCCAGATTAATTTTGATAAGTCTATTAGTAATATTTGGGATTCAGCTCGTGTTGTTCGGATTTTTAGCTGAAATAATGGTTAAAATAAATTATAAAGAAGAGAGCCCATATAGGGTTAAAGAATTAATTAAATAATCTTCATAGAAAATTTGTTTAAGCAGAATAACATTCAGAAATACTTTTGATTGATCATATAGAGTGTCGGATTAAATCTGTCTTTTTGGATATCTAGTTAGACCAAATATTGTATTTTGAACACTTCGGTAAAGCTACTGTTTCTTATCTTACGGTTTTGAAAAGTGAGTAATTCTTCTTGTGAAAGAGTGAATGGTTCTGGAGAATTGATTTGTCATCTTGCAAGGTTGGTGACTGGATGATGAAATCATCAAGAAGCGTCCTCAACGGTATTTTCGCTTGGATCGTCACGTTCACCCCGTATAAACTACATACTATATGTGTGTATTTTATCACTTTATATTATACCACACTAATCGATTTAGGCTAAATGTGAATATGAATACAGATATACTGCCAATTAACCAAGATAATGGATACCAAACCTTGATTGAAATTAGCCCCAAATAGATCCCATAATTAATAAGCTTACTTGTAAGCATTATGCCATAATAGCTGCTACCTCGTTTTAATAATCTGTCTGTATTATGCCTATTATCTACCTCAGTAAAAACCCACCAGTTCGTAGCAATAAATCCGCCAACTAGGACAAGAATAGTAGAATAGATAGCTGCTATCTCCTCATATACCTGAAATACTTCAACAAACAGCATCATAAATGCAACATTCATCATAAGTCCCGTCACTCCAACTGCGGCGGACCGGACTAATTCTTTAGTCACAACGGGAAAACGGATATTCATCTCCTTGAGCATTTTACAAGTAGAGTGATTCCTACTGGAAAGTTGATTGACCTTTCTAATGAGACTAATTTTTGCTTCACCCACTCAGTAATCTTATTATGCCCTCCACGAGCACTAGTTGGTACTCCAGTGCGGAGAATTCTCTGTATTAAAAAATATGCTGGAAGTGGAAAGAAATTAGTATATCTATGCTGGTCGATTACAAATCCTGCATCAGCAACGAGATCTGAAAGTCGAGAAAGATTATAACGGTCCGCGTGATTGTTGTGCTCATCGTGGGGTCCCCAAAGCCAGCGAAATGCAGGGACTGATATAATCAGGTTTCCATTTTGAGAGAGGACACGGTTGGATTCTTTAATAACTGGGGATGGATCTTCAAAATGTTCTATTACATCACCTAGTAGAATACAGTCAAATGTGTCTGTTGCATATGGTAATCTCGTTGCATCCCCGACCAGCGCTGAATCGATGTTCGGACGTTCGGCAGCAAGACTGATCGATGTTTCATCAATATCAATTCCTGCTACAAACGAACTATTAGAACCTAAATAATCTGCAAGGTATCCAGAACCACAGCCAATATCTAGTATTGAGTTTGGGTTGATGTCCGCAACCCAACTCTCAAGAATGCTTCTTCGAGTTTGAGCCCAATAGTCATTTTGTGCCCGATCATCGGCTACTTCCCGTTCATATTCATGCAGTGTTGTGGACATAGCGAAGGATATGTACTGCGCGACTCTTCCAGAAACCTTAGCAGTACAGGGTAAACATCTTGCGGTTTCAAAACAGCATAAACTCATCATTTATTTGTCCAGAAGAGAGCTCCACGACCATATGTCGTGGTTTCTTACAGATTCGACTATCTCAGTCCGCCATGCAAGATCTTGGTGGGGTCCACACCAATAGATACTCGCTCTTCTCAGAAGGTTTTACGATAGTTTTCGAATCTGGCGTCAGCAAATTCCATACTTAGAAATTAATATATTCACTATATTATTTATCTAATCGTCCCGGCTATCATGCTAACGTATCTTACCATCTTTCACACTCCTTCAAAACAGCTGCTCATCTCACCCCGATGTGATACTACCCTTGTAATGTAAGAGAAAACGTATTATTTGTCAATGGAATGTCGTCGACATGAATGTCTCCTAATTCTGCAACACCATCCATTTGGTCGACTGTATTGATAATCTCTTTTTTTGTTAGTCCAGGGAATTTTTCGGCATGGTATCGTCTCTGTTCTTGATGAGATTCGTTCCCAGCTAATTTGTGGATTGTATCGTACGCTGTGATTGCTTGGTCAGACCATCTGAAACTCTTGATCCGGCGTTCTATTTTTTCTCCGAGAGTAGGTTTCAGCATCCCATACTTTTTTTCACCATTAATATTTAAAGAACCAATAACTCTACAGATGTTTTCGGCGGCTGATTCATCTATATTATGAATGTACTGCTTCAGGTATTGTTTTTGATCATCAGTTAGTTCATAGGGTTGGTCAGTATGGAGTTGATCTGAGATGTATTCAGCGAGTTCTTCCTGCGTAAGAGCCTCTTTACTCACGACTTGTGGTAGCTTTGCTCCGTAGCTTTCGCTCTGGACGGGACGATACGACACTACTGGAACACCTATTAGTGCACTCTCAATACCAGTGGTTGAGGTATGATGTACTGTAACAGTTGCACCTGCAATCCACGTTCTTACATCCCCGGAATCTTCTACATGAATTCGATCATACTCACGGAACGCTTTTGTATAAGTGTTGTTGTTTTCTGACGGATGAGGTCGTATAATTATATTTGTTTTTGGAAAGAGCTCTTGAAGATAATATATTGTCTGCATGAATGAATAGAAAACACGAAAGAAATATGTGCGTTTTTGTTGCTCTAATGTTCCGAGCGTTTCTTCAATTTTTGTTATCTGTCTTTGACTATACGGATTAGGAATACTAAAGCTTGTATTAAACAAAATATATTCTCCGTATTTTTTAGAGATTGGCACTGCTCGATCTTGATAAATAGATCTCAACTGTGGCTGTAACAAATCAAACCGTGGATTTCCGCTCACGTGTAAATTACGTTTGTCGTCGTGATGCTGCCTGACCTCATTTGCTGGCTTTTCACCCCATGCAAAGAACGCATCAAGATGATTGAGGATTTCTTTTTTGTTGTGCCCGAACTGATCGAGTGATTCGAAGACGGCACCCTCCGTATCGAGTCCACACACCGAGATACCTGCAGATCTCAACCGTTTGAAAATATCAATATCGGGGTCGCCGGGATCTTTTGTCAAATAGATATCTGGTTCCGTAATATCGAATGTCGACGATACCTCATCGTGGGGACCGAGAATCACACGGTAGCCACGACTCACTAGGTTCAGCCCTAACCACAGTTTCCCATCGAACTCCCGCACTTTGGTTTCTATGGGGATCGCAACTGTTTTCATTATCTCAGAGAGGACTACCTACTGATACAAGCATTTCGTTCTTATAGTGGACTGTCGTAACGGTCCCCTCACTCCGTGTATCCGAGCGCAGCAAGCTGGTCGACGACATCGTCTTCATCTCGGTGCTGGGGTTCCGATGGTCGTTCAGCCGTGATCTCGCGTCGAGGCTCCGTGTCGATAATATGCCATGGGACAGTGACAAGCTCCGGAGCACGCAGTCCACCCGGATGGCCATACCCTCGAACAGGGATCGGAGAGAGACGATCTCCGATTAGGTTCCCATGGTCTGCTGTGATCACAGTTCGGCCAGACACGATATTTAACAGTTCTTCTACGTCCTCAAGTACCAACTCGAGGTTTTCTCTGTAGGCTTTCCACACCTTCTGTTCAGTGACGGTCGGGTTCTTCCCCCACTGCAACACATCCCAGACGTTTGGTTGGTCGAGATGGGGAGAGTCTACATCTTTTTCATGTCCTCTATGATCAAGCGTCTGTCCAGTCTCGCCGAGAAACGGGTAGTGTGGCTGCATGAAATGGAAAATATACCGTTTTTCTGGATATTGTTCAGTGACCTCTCTGGCGGCAGCGACAACTTCTGCCGGTGGGATTGTCTGGGTCGTCTCGTCCCACTGGTCGAGGAGATCGACGATGTCGTGAAATATTCCCTCATCCAACCGGTATATATGAGGGTTCGCCGTAATATACACTGTATCATACAGCTCTCGTCCGTGGAAATTCGCCTCCATGAACTCCCAGCTGGTACTTCCTTGGGACTGACGTGATTCAAGCTCTCCGGAAATATCGTTCAGTTCCGCAAATGTATCGTACCGACAGCCATCTAAAATAATGAGCGTGTCCCAATCCTCTTCGAAAACGTCGACACCGGTACAATCAGAAAACTTCTGATGAAACCAATGATTGAAATGCTGACCAAACTTCCGGATTTCTCCCCGAATGAGGGCTGGATTTTCAGCTATACGTAATATATCTGATAATTTATAGCTCATTTGACCTTATTGGAAACGATCCAATATCTGCTTTCCCAATCGGAAAGTACAAAAGAATGACGGTCTGCCATCTAAGAAGACGGTGAAAACAGCTTTTGAACGGATATGAAACATGTTAGATATTGGAATTTCTTACAGTAAATTTGCGACGTCTAAATCCGGTGGAGCCCGTGAATCGTTGCTCACGCTTCTGAATGGTGTTGCTGAGAGCCACGATATTACTGTCACAGTCTACCAAACACCTCCTGTCGATGATAGACCAGAGACGAATTTTCCGTACCAGATACGGACGAAACGGCTGTACTCGGTGCCGAAACTGACTTGGACGAACCAAGTCATTGACCGCGCTCAGTGGAAACGATATCTCCGACAGACACTGAGCCCGGATCACGATCTTCTCATCACACAAAACCAACTCGCTCCAGCGTCAGTAACGGTCACAAACGAACTCGGCATCCCCTCGTTGTGTTTTATACGCAGCATGGCACTGGCAGGATACGAAAAATATTCTCCAGAAATCGGTCATCTCTCCAACTTTCGGCGGACTGATCTCGGTGGACGAATCCAGTATCCATTCCTCTGGAAGAACTTTCAGGACTACAGGCGATCAGCTACTACTGCCTCCCAAACGATTGCGAACAGTGAGTTCACGGCCAAAAAAATTAAACAGCTGTTCGGGATCGATTCGTCAGTTATCTATCCACCGATCAAAACCGAAAACTATCGGGTAGCCTACGACGCTGACGGCTACATTACGATGGTAAACCCGCGGACCGAGTACAAAGGCCCGGACATATTCCTTGATATCGCAGACCGGATGCCGGACGAGGAGTTTCTCCTTGTTGGACCCATCGGTGCGAAACCAATCAAAGATCGGGCCGACCGGGCTCCGAATGTCACTCACTGGGAGTGGTGTGACGATATGCGGCAAGCGTATTCGGAGACAAAATTGGTCGTTGTCCCATCTCGCTGGGAGGAACCCTTTGGTCGCGTTCCCGCGGAGGCGATGGTGAGTGGGATTCCGTGTGTCGTCAGTGACCGTGGTGGCCTTCCAGAGGTTGTTGGTGACACCGGCGAGGTCGTCACAGACATCTCTGCTATTGAACAGTGGGTCGACGCGATACAGCGTGGACTTAATTACCATCGACCTGATGCACAGCGGCAGCGTGCCGAAACGTTCTCCGTAGACAATCAGATTCCGAAGCTGCTTCAGATCCTAGAGACGGTGCAAGCAGAGAAAAATATATAGCCAGTAGCCGTGTCGATACTCATCAGGTTGAACAAGAAATTATGATATGTCGAGAGAACGGCCAGCGGTCTCGTAGAGTTCGTCGACCCGTTCACGTATCTCTTCAATCTCCCACTCCCACCACGCCATCTCTAGAAACTGTCGGCGTGTCTCCTCGCTAAACCGCCATCGTATGTGTTTTGCCGGGTTCCCCGCGACTATTTCGTACGGCTCAACGTCTCGCGTCACGACTGAGTGAGCACCGATACACGCCCCGTGGCCGATATCGACGCCTGGCAGGATGATGGCGTCCATCCCACACCAGACATCCGAACCGATACGTACGGGTTGTTCGTCTTTGGGGAACTCAATCCCGAGGTCGCTTTGGAATGCGTGCTGCACCGCCCAGTTTTCCGTCTCGTGATTCACTGCATAGAATCCAGTACGTCGAGCAATTGCACAGAACTGTCCGATAGATACATTACCTTTCGCGTAATTGTCCCCGTTCAATTGTGTGTAACGTCCGACAGTCACATCACCGGTGATGTCACTCTCGGCACCGACCTTTGCATTCTCTTTAATTATTACATCTCCGAACAGACGCGTACCTCGTTCGACTAATGCCCCTTTTGCTATCTCTATATTGCCTCCAAGGCGCGTGTCAAAATTCACGGTTCCCTCGATCCTGAGCGTCGTTTCTACCGGGGATAGGGAGATAAGTTTCGGCAGCGGTCTGATATAGCCGAGGCTCCCTGCGATGTAGTTTAGTCCGTCGAGAAACCGTGTCATTGTATCGGATGGACAGTTTGAGAATAAAAATGTAGTGGTTGGGTGTACCCTGCTGGTCGATCCTCTCGTTGAACTTATCAGCCACGTTGTCACAACAAGAGACCGTAACGCGGGTCCCCACGCGAGCCGGTTCTTTCTGGTCGTGCTTCGATCAGAGATTGAAGAATCTTTTATATGCGTCTCTATCGAAAATAGTTCATAATATTCCCGGCGTCGTAAGCAATTAACCGAAAGCACAACGTGTGCGTGCGAAAAACGTTTTCGGCAGATACACAAGTCGACAAACTACTCTCATTACTCGATTAAACATGCGCGTTGCAATAGTATTGAAAAGTTTTCCTCCTGATGCGATCGGCGGTATGGAAACCCAGACGAAACAAATGGCCACTGAGCTCGACGACGCCGGTCACAAGATAACTGTATTTACGAAACGCTACGGGGACCACGATGATAGCGACGTCCCCTACGAAGTCGTCCGCGTTCGTAACTGGCAGTTCAACCCATTCGTTAGCGATCTCTCCTTCCTGATATTCGCCCTTCTCGCACTGTTCGGCCGACGAAACGAGTTCGACGTACTGCAGTGTATGATGATTTATCCAGTCGGCTTCCTAGGCTATGTTCTTAACAAACTTACAGGGATACCGTACTTCGCGTGGATTCGTGGCGGGGATTATTACCTTATGAATGATGTCTGGTGGAAACGTTGGATGATGCGCCGCGTGCTTGCAGACACGCTCGTTCTTGCCCAATCTGAGGAGATCCGATCCGACGTTCGTGACGATTTCGACGACGTCGATTGTACAATCGACGTGCTTGGAAACGCAGTCTCGGTTCCGGACGACACTGCGTCCGGTGAGGGGGTGCTATACGTCGGTCGACTCGCACCGAAAAAAGGTGTCGAATATCTAATCGAAGCGATCTCGGACTTGGATGTCCATCTCACTATCGTGGGAGACGGTCCAGAGCGAGAGAAACTTGAGACAATGGCGGCCAAAAGTCGTGCAAGTGTCACTTTCGAGGGGTTCGTCGACCCAGATGCTGTTGACGACTACTACAGGTCGGCAGGAGTGTTTGTACTTCCTTCCATTGAGGGTGAAGGGATGCCGAACGTTGTTCTCGAAGCAATGGCTTGGGGATTGCCCGTCGTCACGACAAACAGTGGTGGTTTACCGACTGTTATCGATCACGAGACCACTGGATACCTTGTTCCAATGCGTAATCCTCGTGCCCTAGCGAACGTAATTAAAGACCTCACTAATGATCCCAAAAAAAGAAATAAAATTGGACTGCAAGCTCGCCAACACGTACGCAAAAACCATTCATGGTCTGCAAACGTCGACGAACTCAAAGGGGTTTACGGCCGTCTTACTGTAATGTCTGTCAGGATGAATTAGAGAGGCTGTCCAGAATCGTCCGATATCGGTCGACGGCAGCCTCGAAGCTGTACTCATCGCATATCAGTTTGCGACCGGCTGCACTGATCTCGTCGAGATCCCCCCGACGCAGAATCTCGGCGATGTCTGATTGGATTGTCATGGCTCTATTGCTCTTCATTAGAAAACCAGTTTCTCCATCGCGGACAACATCAGGAACACCTGACACTGGTGTTGCATAGACCGGCGTCCCACAGGCTAACGATTCAAGGACGACTGTCGGAAGCCCTTCGGTTGGCTCTGATGGGAGCACAAGGAGGCGAAAGCGATTCAATTCCGTCGCAACCTCGTCGTGGTCGACCCAGCCAACAGTTTCGACAGTTCCTTGCTCAATCTCATCTGCGAGTTCCGTTTCGAGCCACGTTCGGAGCCCACCATCACCGACGAATCGGAGCGTTAGCTCGTCAGGTGGGTTTTTGGCCACTTCTGCAAGCGTCCGGATGTTTTTTTCTTCATCTAATCGGCCGAGGAAGCCAACTACATTGTCACGGTCCTCGAACGGGATGTTAGGCGAGAAACGATCTGTATCGACAAACCGAGCCCCGTTCGGGTGGAGTTTCTCCTCATAGTGATCGAGTCCCAACTCCTGTGCCATCGCTGGCGTGTAGGTAATGATGTCTGTCGCAACCCAATAGCCGATACGCTCAAGCAGTG
>Ga0306876_100233_pt1 | contig 22157 bp, 22 predicted proteins | sample AntDeeMetagenom1_FD_190420 | JGI IMG/M metagenome (GOLD analysis project Ga0306876, IMG submission 190420) | Saline lake microbial communities from Deep lake, Antarctica - Metagenome #1 (v2) (version 2) | ecosystem: Environmental > Aquatic > Non-marine Saline and Alkaline > Saline | place...
GGTTTAGACGAACTAGGAGTGGTTCACTCCGAATCAACGCCTGTGGAGACTGCGACCGCTGCGTCTACTGACGGCGGGCGAGAGTCCGTTGCAGTGGATGCAAGTCGCGTCGTTGAAGCAGGAAGCCACGTCCTCAAGGAAACCGTTTCAACGGTTGAGTAGGGCGCGGTAGTTCACAACTGCTCAAGGCCGTAGAATAGAGCCGGTAGTGAAAACGGTACAACAGACTCCAATGAACCCCACGCGAAAATCAGTGAATTATTACGTGTCCTTTGCTGCACTCTGCTCTGACTCAACAGATGGTTCACTCTGTTCTTCTCGCGGGTCCGGTCCCGACACACCGCTCTGCATTCCCACATCATCCTTCGCCTGCTGAATCTCATCTTCCATCTCTTGCCGTCCTTTCTTGAACTCACCGAGTGCCTCACCCGAGCTCCGTGCGAGCTTCGGGATCTTCTTTGCACCGAACAGCAGCACAACGATTGCGAGTCCAAGGCCGAGTTCCATTGGGCCGAGGAACAGCACTGTTACCGTGGATAGTTCACTCATCAAGTGTTGTTAATAAGTAGTTCGTTAAAAGGATTTGCACCCTGACGACGTGTACACTACGTACCATCAAATCATGTTGTCAGTTAACACCCCTTGAGAACACTTATTCCCCTCCCCCCGGTACAGGGTAGTAAGATGCGACACACGGTCCGCTCCCCTCGACGTCCGCAGGCTTCGGCCGGGAGCGCCGTCGCTGTCCAGCTGAAGAATCGTAAAAATCCGTATCCTTTCTAATTCACGAGCGCAAGGTGTGGCGACCGACCGCTTGTGCGTTGACCTTTCACCCATAGTACTCTCTATGGTCCAATGGCAAGACGCTACGCTGTAGACGTGGAGATCTCGGTTCAATTCCGAGTAGGGAGACTCGCAGTACACACGTACTGCACCCGCATGGGCCGGTAGCTTAGACAGTCGTAAAGCAGCAGGCTTTTAACCTGCTTATCGCGCGTTCAAATCGCGCCCGGCCCTTCGCAGCCCACGGGTCGAGGTAGGTCAACTTGGTAGAGCAGCCGGCTGTTACCCGGAAGGCCTGGAGGTTCGAATCCTCCCCTCGACGTCGTCGCTCAGACCAGAAGCGACTCACCAAAACACTCTGGCACAGCGCCAACAGCCCGAGAACGGCACAGCGCTCAACAAAACGGACAGGGCCGCAAGCAACCCTTGGCGGGGCGGCGGGCTTTTAACCCGCGCTATGCCGGGTTCGAAACCCGGGCGGCCCTTTCGACGATCGTGTCGGGGTAGCTCAGCTGGTAGAGCACTCGGCTGTTACCCGAGATGTCGCAGGTTCGAACCCTGCCCCCGACGTTCGCAGCGCAGTGCAGTGTGGGCCGCAAGCAAGCCTTGGCGGCGCGGCGGGCCCTTAACCCGTGTCTACGCGGGGTTCGAAACCCCGGCGGCCCTTCCCCTGGCGAACTACTAAATCACCACGAGTTCTGTGTATACCTATGGTTGAGTGGAAAGCCATATGGGGTTCTCGTGATCGAGAGTGGTGTGGCTGGTGTGGTCGGCGGTGCATTGAAAAAAAACCAGTAAGTAGCACGCTATACGGCGATGACAAGGCGTCTTCACGTCTCTTCTCTTTGAACTGTGTTGCAGGCGAATAACGAATGTTTAACCTGATACCAGTAAAACGATAATTTGCATGATGAACAGACGACGATTTGTAGCGCTAGCTGGTTCTGCAACGATAACTGGCCTTGCTGGCTGTTCCGGTGGAAACAATGAGACTCCTGACAATGGTCCTGATACGACGGCTACTGAAGAGCCTCTTGACATAGAGACCTCCGACGGCCCGGCTGAATTTGCAGTGTACGATGCGGCATGGGCTGACGCTGAGGATGTTACTGTTGACAATGGTGGGAAGGTTGATCTGCTGATTGGGAATCGCGGTGGTGAACCCGGACAGTTCTCTGGTCGGCTTGTTGTAGAGAGCTTAGTCAGCAGTGAAGCGACGTTCTTGGGTGCCGCGCTTTCAAGCGTCGACGAGGAGATCGGGAGTGGTGAGGCGGTTACTGTGACCAGTGAGACCGTTACCCCTGAGTATTCCGGGGAATACGAAGCGACGGTCGGGAATGAAGACGGGGAGCGCCTTCCGATTGCTGATGGAGCGGACGCGGAATTACTGGTTACTCCGCATCAAGGCACAGGCGATGACTCATTTCTCGTGAAGGACGGTCTTCGACTCAGTGTGAAGAACGTGCAGTTTGAGCAGGGCCTTCACTACGACACCCGGGTATCGACGTTTATGGGTTCAAAGGAGCGAGTGTCTCTGATTAGTGCTCAGAGTGATCAGACGCTTGTGCTGGTCCATGCTGCTGTGGAGAACGCCGGGAACAGCACGACGACCGTCAATGCTGACTGGTTCAAGTTTGGTGGTGAGAGTCCGGTAAACATCGGGAACGGGGTTCGTGATCTCGACACCGACCAGTTGGATGGAGTGGAAGTCAACTCGGGGAGTCGCGTTGAAGGTTGGCTGCTCTTCCGAGCGCCGCGTGATTCGCTTGGTGAAGCGAATCTGAAGGTATTCCGCGATCCGAAGTCCCCTGCAGCGGACGCTGTATGGGAACTTGACGTCGGTGACGTGGAGTTCCCGCAGTTCGAGCTTGAAGGAATGGATGTGCCTGACCAGTACGATGATGATGTACCCGAACACGATCTGGATTTCACGATTCGGAATACTGGTGATGGTGTTGGGACGTTCCGTGGTGCTCTTCAGTGGCGCGAAGAGGGTGAGAGTGGATGGGAGGACCTTCAACCGGAGAATGAACGGCTGAAGGCACGTATCCAACCGGGTGAGACTGCAACAGTCTCCTCGTATACGGACTATACTGGTGATACGTCGTTCGAGTTCCGATTTAATCCGTTCGGGACGACGTTCCTTATCGAGTAGTCCGCGTCATGGTTCTCTTTTCGAGTTGCTGTGGTTGAGAGTGATATCTTCGGGAGAAAACCAGAGCTTTAACTAACGCCACATTGTACCCATAGTTACAATGGAACTGGAACCACAACATCCGGAAAAGACAGTCTGGAGTACCGAGCAAGAAACACTCACCACCGACAACACGCCCGAAATCGTCACCTCGTGGTCAGAAGCACTCGAAAACCAATACACGCTGTACGAACTCCTCCCCACAGTCACCAACCTTCCCGCCATCCACGCAATCGCATTCGAAGAACGGTACATCGAAAAAGAGTCCGGTGAGCTCTCCACGAACGAATCCTTCCTTCAAATCGGCGTCATCAACTTACAGCAACCCGAGGCATCAGACGACACCCGGGAACAAATCAAGGGCCTGGTTGATGTCATGGCACACCAACTGATGGACCCGCTCGAAGCCTTCCAACGAGCAGTGATCGAGAAAACCACACCGGACATGTTCACGGCCCTCAACGGAAATCGCGTCAGCATCCGAGTCCCACAGAACCTCTTCCAAGTAGACGATGATTTCGTCGAAAACATCGACGACTGGTCTACGGTTCAGCACATCTTCGAGACACTCGCCGACGCAAAGGACTACCCACTCCACGAAACTGAAGAAGAGAACGTGTACGAACTCCAACTCCACATAGAACTCGACCCAATCGATTCTGCCCTGGACTCCTCTGCGCTCCGGGAACCGCTGGCCCACGCGATCGACAACTATCAGGACGGTGTCTTCGCCAACAAACCGTCGATGGCGGTCACACACGCGCTGGACCGGCACTTACAGAACACCTCGCAGAAAGAAATCGCGGACATCATCGGCATCGACTCCAGCACGGTCTCACATCACCTCTCGTCAGCTGATGATTGGATCGACCGGGCAGTCCACACATCAGATAAGTATAGAACGTAGCCCCCGAACGATACAAGGGTTCCAGAACACTATCGTTTTTATTTCACTCACGGTTATGAATAGCTATGCAAGATAGTCGTATGCCCACACCGTCCAGGCGCTCGTTCATCACGGCGACCGTGAGCGGGCTGAGTGTCCTCGCAGCCGGCTGCTTAGGAGATAATTCAACGGCCACTGAGGCTCCCGGTGATAACTCAACACGAGACCCTTCAACAAACCCCACCGAACCGACCAAACCAGCCCCCACACCACAAGTGGAACTACAATTTGACCACTTCGAAACTACACACCTCGTCGATATATCTCACGCCGGTGGTGATGAGATCACTGCGGAAAACACTGGTGAGATTGAGGTTACTGGTGATGCGAGTGCTGGCCCGCTCGTGGTTGATGAATCATCGGACGCACCGTACACAGCCGGTGCCGAGTTCTTCTCTGATGTGAAAGTTCTCAGTGGGAACATCATTGAAGTGGAATGGACGTCGAATAACGGGCAGCAGACGAAGGTTCTCGGGTCGTTCAAAGCACCGTAACGCGACTGCGGTTCACGATCGTCACTTGTTTGGTGGGTCTGGATGCCCGTTGAGTCCGAGGTAGTGCATTTCATTCATCGGGATGGACAGCGCAACGGTTTGGAGTTTTGTTGCTGCGCCGGTTATGTCAGTGACGGGTTTCTGTTGAATCCCCCACTCATCCGAGTCGGTATCTCGATACGACACACGGTTTCTCGCGGAGTCTATGAGTATCTCACGACCCTTCTCCTCATGGACGATGGAAACATCGTGAAGGTCACCAGCATCCCGTGAGGCGGTCCACGCGTCTCTCACGGCACGGTCAACGAATGCATCGAATTCCTCTGCGGTAAACCGACTGTCAGAGTTCTCACCGGTCATACAGTAGCATCCGGCAAGTACAATCAAAAACACTTGGAAATTCGGAAGCAGGGCCAGGTGATTTGAGGCAACAGTACCAACAACACAGTATGCACGAACAGGACGAACGAGTAGCTGAACTGTTATCCGGGGCGATGCCAGAAGTCCTCGTGGATGACCTTCCGGAATGGTGCGATGATGACCGGTCAGTCAGCGATCTTCACGGTGTTCTAGTAGCAACCGACCCGAACGTTGCAGACATGTCGTACCCGGAGTTCTGTGACGAAGTGCTGGAGTCCGGAACGACGTCTGTGTTCACCGAGTTAGTTGAGGTGTACGACCGTGACGACCAGCCTGCAGTGTATCGAGTCACTGGATCGCGTGTCGTTGACCCGCCTCGGTATTTCCTCGATTCCACCTCAGCATTGATTCTCCTCTCCGGTAGGTACGCACGGGCAGGATTCGCAGTTGGACTGTACGACCCCGTGAATTTCGACGAGTCCGTTCTTCACTACCTTGACTCGTACCGCCTGTTCTCATACCCGGACCGTGAAAATCAGGTCGAGCACATCCGGCGTGCGAACGAGCTCATTGACGCGATCCTTAACGCCTCAGAACAAACGAACCCGCCCGAGTCACCGGACGACGTCCACCCTCACTAACACAGTCCGCGGTACGACTCGCCAGGGGTAGTCGTGGGTTGTTTTCCAGAGGTTTATGCGGTTCTTCGGTAAATTCATTGTATGAAACAGAGCCAGTTGGATAGCGCGTCAATTCAGACGATTGACCCGCTCCCATTCAAAGAAGCGGAACGGATCGCGTCAGAAGTGCTCGCTCAGATTTCGACCGCTGTGATCGCTGACAATGACTTTCTCGAATTACTGTTGACGAGTGTGATTTCCCGCGGGCACGTCCACCTCGAAGACGTCCCTGGAACCGGGAAAACCGTGACGGCACAGGTACTCGCGCAGGCACTTGGCGTGACGTTCAATCGCATCCAGTTCACCCCGGACCTGCTCCCGGCCGATATCACCGGGTCACACATCTACGACGAAGTGGAGAAGAACTTCGATTTCCAGGAAGGCCCGGTATTCGCTAACGTCGTGCTGGCTGACGAAATCAACCGTGCACCGCCGAAGACACAAGCTGCACTCCTGGAAGCGATGGGTGAAGGACAGGTCAGCGTCGACGGTGAATCGTACGAGCTTCCGAAACCGTTCTTCGTGATTGCAACGCAGAACCCAATCGAGCAACAGGGAACCTTCGAGCTTCCCGAAGCCCAACGCGACCGATTCGCTATCAAGAGTAAGATGGGGTACCCGGAACGGTCGGGTGAACGCGAACTACTGGATCGGCGAGAGAACCGGCGAACACAAATCCCGTCAGTGACGGCCGTGAGCGACCCGGAAACACTTCGACGTTTGCAGATAACCGCAGAACAAGTCTCTGTGGACGGATCCGTGAAGGACTACATCATTGATATCGCCCGACACACACGCCAGGACGACCGCGTCGAAAACGGTGTGTCTCCACGCGGTGTTCAGAAAATGTTCGAAGTTGTCCGAGCCGCACCAGTCATCGAAGGCCGGGACTACGTCACCCCGCATGACGTCAAGCGACTGGCCCGCCCGGTATTCGCTCACCGGCTAGTTCTGACCACCGAATCCGGTGTTCGAGACGTTGACCCGAACACGATCATCGACGAAGCGCTCGATTCGATCGCGGTCCCCGGTGCTGACGGCGAATAATCAACCGTACCTGCGGAAGTTTTCAGTCCCCGTCATATTCGCGCGGTAACTCACAGTCCGTGAACGCGTTTCTACAGAACCCAAGGACGAGTGCCCGGGACTTGACCCCGGGGGAAGTTCACCCTGAGAGTACCAGTAGGATTGCAGCAAGCGCAACGCTGGAGAGAAGCAACGCGATACCAGCCGTGGTTTCTGTGATCCCGATGCCCGAGAAGACGACCATACCGAGCATTGCGACTGCAATCGCCCCAATAGCGACGATCGTGGTGGCGGCAGTGTGAACCGCGGCGAGTGAGCTGAATCCATTTGGTAACGGGGAGTCATCATTCGGGGACTGAATCTCACCGGCTGCAACGGTACTGTATTCTCCAATCTCCCAAATAACCGCTGCTAACACGACCCCACCGACAATCACGCCGAACGATTGGTGTGTGAGGATAGCGACAAGCACAAGCACGACGAGGCTGACTGTTGCAGAGGCAACACCTGCGAGTGAGGCGTCGCCGGTCCCGGTCGCTGCGACCATCGTTGGAATCGAGAATACGAACGCACTGCACAGAAGACCGACTGGTAACACCAGTAAGATGATGAGCGGCGGTTGTCCTGTGATGAGCCCGTAGAAGAACGTTCCTGGCTGAACCATCTCACCCGGCAGTGACGTAACCATAAACTGCGTGATTTCCCCACCGAAGACTACTGTCCCGGTAATCGTGACTGTTAGCAGCACAATCGGTGGTGTAAGTGTCTTTACGATATCGATCCCACTGACACCTGAGACTTTCCGAGTTGCTGCGACCGTGAGGAGTGCGGTGAGGAGAAGAACAGTGAGGCCTGTCACGAGTAACAGTAAGAATGGGAATGTCGGGATTTGAAGCAGAGTTTCAACCGTTCGGGTAATCGGTTCTCGCCCGGCTTGTTGAATATGTACGTAGACGCCGAGGATCACAATCCCGTACCCGATAATGAGGAGTTTCGTGTACGTGTGAGCACGATCGACTGTTGCTCGGACATGGTCAAGCCGGTCGAAATCGCGTGGTGTAACGAGTATTTCAATCGGAAGGTTGTGAACGGCTTTCCGGATGCTGTAGATGAATGCCGTGTAGATGACCACGCTCATCACAACGCGTTGCCAGACCCCACCGCCCCCGACGCTACCGACGACCCCGGAGATAACCGCGCCACCCAATCCTATCACGGTAGTTTTGAAGACACCGATTGCGATGAGAGCTACAATTGACGCGGTAACGATGATTGTCCCGGTTACGTACCGGCCGAGGACACTCCGCCCTGCGCCGTGCCCGTAGGACTGAATTGTATTCCCAAGGATGCTGAATGGGCCGAGTGCGGCTGCTGATGCAATGAGTACGGGAAGAATGGTTCCCTGTGACTGACTGATGACGAGGAACGTTGTGAGCGCGAAGGTAAGTGCAGCACTCCAGAGAACGGTTATGCCGAGTGCAACCGTGAAATCTTCCCCTGTCACGGCGGTTCTGACACCGATCGCCGCGAGCGCTCCGGCTCCCATGAGAGCGATTAGGTGTACCGCGGAATAGCTCAGTATCGTTCCGACACCGAGGATCCCGAGGCTGACGAGAGCAAGTAAGAGTACACCAACTGGTTCTGGTAGCACGCCAACAGTTGATGCTCGCGTATCTGTTGCCGGTTCAGACTGCTTCAGGTGTGGGTGTTGATCCATCAGTATTACACTCCGGGAAGGGTTTGACGTTCACAACACACGGATAACGGTGTGTTCGGGTCCCAATCGATAACGGTGAGGCCGTTGTGGCGAAGGGATTCCAAGCGTGTTGCTCGTTGCAGACTCAGGATGCGTCCGGGAAGCGAGTTTTCCGAAGACGATTCAGGTGCCGGTGTCGAGTTGCTCGATACTTCGCTGATGACCGGTGTTTCCGTTGTTGCTTTCGTGGGGTCCGGGCTGACAACGACAACGGAGAACCCCATGTTATTCAACTTCATACAGAGCCCGTGAGCGCCGTCGTCGAGCATTGGTGTGATGAAGATGAATTGTGTCATGGGGCTGGCCCACCCGGTGAGTGAGTCTACGAACTCGTTGATGTGGATCTTGTATGGGGATACGTCGAACGCCCCGGTACTGGTCCGGCCTTCTCGGAAACTCCCGGTCCCGTAATCTCGAAGTGGTGCCGTTCGGTCTTCGTCTGGTGCGGCTTCGATTGCTTCCTCGACGTCGTTAATGAAATCGAACGCTCTGTATTGCGGTTCTGCTCCGCGACCATGGTCAAATCGGCGGTACGGGAACCCATCGCGTCCACGACCGTTCTCCCCGGCGTTCGCTGGTAACAGTCCGGGGACGGTCATCCCAACGTAGTGGCCGCGGTTGATGAGTGACGTGGTGAGTTGATAGCCGGCGTAAATTGACAGGCTTGCAGCGGACGGTGTGCCTGCGCCGGAACTGACGTGCGACCAGCCGCGAGCGTCACAGATAATCGTGATTTCAGCCGCTTGCTGTTGCCTGTACGTGATCGTGGAGAGTTCATCTCGCTTGGCGAGCTCACGCCAGTTGATTTTCGACGGCGGGTCACCACGGTGGTATTCTCGCGTCGCATAGAACTCAACACCGTCGCCGCCAGTGTCACCGAGAAGCCCGCCAATGTAGTGCGTTGCGCGTTCTTCAAGCGGGATGTCGTCGGCATTGACTGCACAGTGCAGTTCTGGTGCTGACGTGATTGGGAGCGATTCTTGCACCCACATCGACCCCATGAGCGTCCGTGTTCGAGCGCTCACCGGACCGAACGAGTACGTCCCACGTTGGGCCGTCACGGTGTACGTGATCGTGGTTGACTGGCCTGGTCGGAGCGGCTGGCCGGTACGAGGTGACCCGTCAATAACGGTGAGTCCGTCCGGGACCGTGTCGACGAGTCGAAGATCCGGGAATGTCCCATCACTTGTGTTCGTGACAGTGACCTCGATCGTGACGGGTTCTGCTGGCCGCGGGTGTTCCGGGGTGATGTCGTACGTTGTGGTGAAGTGCTCTGCCGGGTGTGTTGGTGTTTGAAGAAGCCCTGCGAGGAGAAAGATGAGGAGTGCACTGGCACCTGCAATCGCGGCCGGATTGAATGTAAGCACCCCGACCCCAACAAGCACACCGAAGAGAAGAATAAACCCGGCGAAACGGGGCGTGTACGTCACGCTACCGGGCATTACGGTCGTGCTGTCAGTCGCTTCCGCATCGTCAGAGTCTGTAGTACTCGGCCCTTCTCTACTGCGTTTCCCATCACTTCCAGGCACATCACTATCCTGCTTGGCAGTCTCTTCATCGTCTCCCCCGGTTTCGTCATCTCCAATTACAACTCGCAAGTCACCAGACCCGTTACTCACCGCTTCAACGGCATCCCCTTCATGTCCGCTCATATATTCCCCTGTTCAGCATCTGGCCCTGTATGTGTCTGCATTTCACTTCGCGGGTTCGTGTACGTCAGGTAGCTTTCTGCACAGTCTTCAATCGCAGCTACTGTCCGATTTAATCGGTGTTCGAACGCTCGCTGCGGAGCAAGCCATGCGGTTACGCGCTCAACAAGCGTGAACGTCGGTTCTGCCTCTATATCGCTGGCAAGGAATGCAGCTGCAACACGGTCGTCCGTCCACGTCCCGGTTTTAATCGCTTCCTCAGCCGTGTCCGCATCAATCGTTGACGACGTGGCATACGTGTCACGCGCGGTTACTGCGATTTCATCAAAGAACTGCGTGTACCCTTCGGGTAATTCATTGTGCTCGCCTGCCCGCCGTCCGTACATAGCAATCCGTCGCTGGACTTTCTCTGGTGATTCGAATGGCTCAAGCAACTCAGTGTACGTTACTGTGAGCGATTGCGTTGGGTCTCGCACACTCCCATTCGACGCTAGTTCCGGGGGCTCTCCAGTAATCTCTGACCGGTCCAATTCTGCGCCCACCCCGTTCAAAAACCGGGCAACGACGATCAGTAACATCACTACCGCGACAATCCATCCAATCTGCGTCAGTGACAACGCGTCGGTTACTCGCGTGATATCCTGTAATGGGACCGGGAGTAAGTCCGGTGCAGCAAAGACTACGATTGCAACTACGCCTGTCACAATCGCAACGAGGAAGAACACGTAGTCCCGACTCGGAATCCATCTCATACAGGGTCCTCCGAGTTATCTGCAGAACTCCGAAGGTCCTCGACAGCACCTTCGGCTTCATCAACGCGACTATCCGGATCACGATTACCGTACTCGATTTCCTGGAACGCAACACGAAGCCGTGTCACTGGCCCGGACGGGAACCCGTGGTTGATCGCCTTTTCTCCAATCTCCACTGTTGTCTGCGTGTTCCTCCCGGTCCGCCCAATCACAAACCGGACAAGCCATCGCCAGAACCCTCGGATGCGTTCATAGGACGTCGGTGTACTATCCCCGCCCGAACCGTTCCGACTACTATCGACATCTGGTGGGTTCTCACTCACAGTGCCACTGCCAGATCCTTCGAATATCTCTCGGAAAAACGCAGCGAGTGATTGGAGATAGTGACGGGCGTACTCAAACACTCGTCGGGGACCAGATACCAACGTCAAGAGAACCCCTCGGCCGTTCAGCCTCCTGATGTTCTGCCAGAGCTGCGCAGTGAACGTTGAGAGTGTGCGCGAGATTCGATGCCCGGCTGACGAAATCCGCGCCCCAATCGCCCGGAACCGGTCAGCGATACCGAACAAAATCGTGTAGAACTTCGCTTTCAGTTCTTTGAGCGTTGGCAACTCTGGCTCCCGAAGTTTTCCCTCGGTCACGCCTGCCGGAACCCCTTTCTTCTGTACGTATCGTGCCCCGCCGATACACAGAACGAAGACCACCCCCACAAACGCTGCGAGCGGGTAGTACAAACCAGAGACCACGGTCGTTGTTTCTGTTCCGTAGTGTGATGCCGTGACGGTCATTGCATTCGACCATTGCAAACCAATCGTTGCCGTCCCATTTTCATCGACCGAAACCGTGTCTGCATATGGTTGTGTTCCTGTTCCCTTGCCTTCGAACACGGAAACCGTCGCGTTCGAGATGGGTTCCTTGACCCCGTCATTCACTGCGACAACCGTGACGTCCGCGGTGGTTCCGGGAATCGCTATAATCCCGGAGTCAACCTGTACTTCAGGGGATGCGACTTGAACGGTGGTTGTGCTGGATAATTCATCCCGTTCAACACGGACCGTGATGTTCTCACCAAGCTGTACATCGTCCGGGATCGTTACGGTTAATTCACCGTTCTCATCGGTCCGTCCAACGAATTTGTCCTCGATGTACACGTCAACACCGGGGACTGCCGTACCGTTAATTGTAAACGATGACGTGAGTTCGTCTCCCGGGAGTACGACTGTGTCAGAGTCAACGGAAACGTTCGTTGGGAGCTCGTATGTCTCCGACGAGTTTGTTCCGTTGGATGCTTGCGGTGTTGTCGATGCGAGTGATCCGCCCCGGTCACCGAAACGCGGATTGAGCGATGATTGTTCCCTGGTCCCGTCGGTGGTGTACCCGGGCTGTGTCGCGGTCACGGTTAGCGAGTCCGTGTATGGAACCTGCGCGGTCAACTGCCCCGTTGTGTTTGTCCGCCCGACAAATTCACCGTTGAATTGGACGCGAGCGTGTGCAATTGAGGTTCCGTCTTTCGTGACGGTCACTGTGACTTCGCCACCGGGTGTTGGGTCCGGAGACACGTCAATCGTGTACGGTGGTTTGGGGACAGGGTCTGCAGTGCCTTTGGTGGTTGTTCTCTCCGTAGCTGTGTTCGGAGTTCCGTCAGTGACAACCGGGTCGTCGTTGCGCCATGCGTTAATCACGTCTTCGTTCACGCCGTATTTCGTGGCGCTTTCGTTCCCGTTCCGAACGGATTCCTGCACGTCTTGTGCTTCACCGGTCGGAGCTGGATCAACGGTGACCCATTGACCGTCTTCGGTGTACACTTCAACCCATGAGTGCTGTTCCATCGATCCGACTTCTCGAACACCACTCTCGTTCACGTTCCCTTGCGTGTACCCGGTCGCAACTCGGGCGGGGACGCCTTGTTCACGTAGCATCACGGCCGTACTGGATGTATAGTACGGTGTGTGCCCGCCGTCCATCTCGAAGAGGAATTCATCAACAGGGTTTTCTGACGGCTCATGGGATTCGTTCACCCGGTATTCCTTGTTCTCATTGAGCCAGTTAGAAATCGCGTGTGCTTTTTCCTCGTTGGTGTCTGCATCTGATGAGTTGACTATTTCACCGGCTAACTCACCGATGCGGTCGGGCTGCTTGTCTGGTGTCTGCAGATATCGTTGACGGACTTCTTCATCTGATGCGTTGCTTTGTGCTCCGCCGTCCCGGTTTGTTGCCGAGAGCCTGTATACTGTGCCGGCGGGCAGCGTGTCGATGTTTCCTTCGTTGTTTGTGACAATGATAGTCCCGTCACCACCGGTGCGTAACTGGTAGGCGTCAGGGTCTGCACCGGAAATGATATCGATGCTTTGCGGCGTTCCGGTTGCTGGCAGGCGTGACGCGCTTGAAGTGAGACGAAACACGTCAGATTCGCCTTGAGGGCCCGTTGCGTTCTCTGAGCTCGGTAAGGGTGTGGTCGTTTCAGGAGTTGCCTCTTTGGCTTTGACGAACCCGTTTGACGTGTAAATATCGTACGTCGTGACACGCCAGAATCCAGGGGCTTCCGTATCGACGGTGAAATGCGTCTTATCAACGAATGATCGGTGTGAGTCCAGATTGAACTGGTCCATCCCCGGTGCCCGATCGGCGCTCGATAATAGCGCACCAGTGTTATCGAACGCGTTGAGCGTGTCGCGCGTGTCTTTACTATCACCAACAGGAAGTGACTTGCTTTCCGGGCTGGTTGCAGTGTTTTCTGCACGTGGTTCGTCAGGAGACGGTGTGGATGGAGAACTATTAGATTCGTTCCCGCCGAACGAGAAGTCCAAGAACCCTGATCCACCGCTCCCCTCACCACCTTCGCCACCAGGTGATTGAATGCTGACTCCGACATCACCGGGCGTACCAGCAATTGCACCGACTACAACCATCGCGCTGAAGACCACTCCGATTGCGGCAAGTAGGACTACGATGCGGAACCGCCTGGATCGTCCGCCGATTTCAATATTTCGTGTCATTGTTTCCGTTGCGGTGTCAACACCGTGAGTGACCCGAACGGCGCGATATTCACATACCGGGTGTCTCGGGCCGAGACCGCCCGTGAGTTGATTTAACTATCGTTCAGTACACTCGGAGAGACCTTAATTGGTGGGATTATCACATGACTGCGATTTCCGGGTTTACAAGTAAGAGGGGGTGGTGTGTTCCTGTATGAACTATCCGCCAATGCCTCCACGTGAAGAGACGTTCGATGCGTTGTATAACCTGAACAAGCATGCGAAGAAGTACGCAGAGTTAGGGACGAAGAACTACCGCAAGGGGAAGAAAACAACGGCGAAAGCAAACTCAAATAAGAAGAAGGCGTTGTATGCCGTGAAAGAGCGTGTCTTGGCTGAGTTGCTTGATGCTGTTGACTGGATCGAAATACACGAGATTGACGGGAGAGACTTTTACTGCTTGTACTTTCAGGATGGAGAGTGGTCGTTTCATACGCCAGTGGAGAACCTGGATATCACCGACGATCGCGTAACTACTCATGAGGTGCTTGATGAGTTTGAGAAAACGAGTGAGAAAGATAGGAGCAGCAACTCATTAAAAGCGAGTTTACTCTACATTGAGTCGGAATTCGGGGTGAATGCGAATAATCATCTTCCGGGCCAGTACTTGTGGTACGGGTCAAATCGGCACTTCATCGGGTGGAAGTACCTTGGTGAGACAGGCGATGATTCTGATGAGGGATCTCTTGACGATTGGTGAGCTCCCGGTTGAATCACCGGAAAGAATCAGGTGGCGGACCGGTTACACTTCTTCTGCGTAGTTGTCTTCGTGCGTTGGCGTGTCGCTGTGGTTGTCGGAGTGCGGGCTAGAGTCGCTGTGCGGGTAACTGTCGCCGTGACTGTCTGAGTGCGGGTTCGAGTCGCTGTGCGGGTTGTTGTCCGAGTGCGGGTTGTTGTCCGAATGCGGATTCGAGTCGCTGTGCGGGTAGTTGTCGGAGTGACTGTCGTTGTGCGGGTTGCTGTCGGAGTGCGGGTAGTTGTCGGAGTGACTGTCGTTGTGCGGGTTGCTGTCGGCGTGGTAATTCTCGTCCGAGTGCGGGTAGGAGTCACCGTGATTGTCCGAGTGGTAGGCTTCGTCGACGTGGCCGGGGGTGCCGTCAACGTGGGTTCCGTCGGAGTGGTAGGCTTCGTCGACGTGGCCGGGGGTGCCGTCAACGTGGGTTCCGTCGGAGTGCGGGTAACTGTCGCCGTGACTGTCTGAGTGCGGGTTCCAGTCGATGTGCGGGTTGTTGTCAGAGTGATTGTCGCTGTGCGGGTAGTTGTTTGAGTGAGGATTCCAGTCGCTGTGCGGGTAACTGTCGGAGTGAGTGTCGCTGTGCGGGTTGTTGTCCGAGTGCGGATTGTTATCGGAGTGACTATTCGAGTGCGGTGAGGCGTCTACGTGACTATTCGAGTCCGAATGCGGGTTCGAGTCAGAGTGCGGATTCGAGTCGCTGTGCGGGTTGTTGTCGGCGTGATTGTCGCTGTGCGGTGAGGAGTCTACGTGAGAAACCGTTGAACTGCCAGTGTCCTCGTGACCTGTCGTGTCCGTGTGCGGCTCGAACGTTGAATCTGAGCCAGAGACGTAGACAATACGCGATCGGCTCCCGGTAGATTCAATCCAAATCGATCCGCGTGTTTCTGCTGTCGACGCGTCAATTTGGTCACTACCCATTTGCCGGTACGTACCACCGTCATCTACGTAATGAACAATGTCGTTACCCAACCAGATTTCACCGGGGGTTTCACCGGACGGTGGTGCGCCTTGGTCTGTTCCCTCGTACCGCCATTCCGTGCCTGCACCATCAACAAAATGAAGATATGTTCCATTGATCCAGGCCTCACCGGCGTTAGCCATTATTTCCCTCGCACATAGTTGGTATCGTGATTTAACAACTGGTCATGTAAATAGCTTAGTACAGGGTGAATTCACCTTCATTAATTCTATCTTCTAACATCGAGGGGTGGGACGAACTGTTAACCATAGGTACGGCATATTTCTTCGTGCTGATTGTATGAACACGCATCTGCCTTTCCACCTCGATTTCAATGAATCCGTGACCGTGCCATGATCCGGTTACTCTACCACGACATCGAGTTATCTAACTATTGGGAATGGGTGCTTTCAGCGTTACTTGTGCTGGTTCCGTTGGACCTGTTCACAACAATTTACGCAGCCACAATCGTTGGTGTTGAGCACGAAGTGAACCCGATTATGGTTTGGATGCTTACGCAACCCATCCTTGTCATTGTCGGGATCCATCTCCTCGTAATTGTTGCTGTTGCTGGTGTGTTCGAAGTGTACCACCGCTTGTCGGTCCGGTCAGAACAGTACGGCGAGATGATGTTGCAAGCAGCGAAAGTGTACCTGGCATTGCTTGTTGGAGCTGGTCTCCTCGTATTCATCGGCTGTCGAGGCGGATACCCCGACCCTTGAGGTCGGGGAGGAAGCCGACACTCCATTCACAAACCACGTTCGATAACAAGACTGAATCCCCAATATAATATATACTATTAAGTATCTCTAACCTCACTATGAAGTATGGGAGTTGTTCGGAACATCCAAATCAAACTCGACGTTTCCGAGGACGGCCACGAAGTCCTCGATGAGACGTTCGAGCAGTTCCAACAAGCGGCGCAACACGTCGCTGACTACGGATGGGACGACAACCCCTACGAAATCACGGATGCGAAAAATACGCTTCACGACGAGACGTATTCTGACGTTCGTGAAAACCTCTCTCTCCAATCCAGCCTCGTACAAAGCGCCCGCAACCTTGCATCAACAGCACTCGGGAACTGCAAAGACCGCATTATCGAAGACGGTGAGAAAACCAGTAAACCCGAGTTCAAAGGAACGGTCGTCGTGTATAACGGTCGAACAATCACATACAACGACGACCACGTCTCTCTCGCCACCACAGACAAGCGAGTGACTGCCGAATACGTCACACCAATCAACGACGCGGGGACGCCGTTCGAGGACTACTGGACTGACGAGTGGGAGAAAGGCGAAGCAACGCTCCACAAGCGCGATGGCACGTACTACCTCCACGTTGCTGTAAAGAAAGATATCGAACCTGATTCTAGCGACGATGAATCCGGGAACGGAGTGGTTCTCGGTGTCGATTTGAACGTGGATGGCTACCTCGCCGTCACCAGCACGGGAGCGTTCCTCGGTAACGCAGACTACCTCAATCACAAACGCGACGAGTACGAACGTCGGCGTGGCAACCTCCAACAGACGGGAACTCGCTCGGCACATCTCACCATCCAGAGCATCGGCAGTCGATTCGCCCGTTGGAGTGCCGATTACCTTCACAGAGTGTCGAAATCGCTTGTCAGAGAAGCCGTTGAAAACGACTGTACAGAGATTGCATTCGAAAACCTGGACCATATCCGCGAGCGTATCTCGAACGACTCGAAGTTTCAGCAGTGGGCGTTCCGTGAACTTCAACGCCACGTCGAATACAAGGCCGAAGAATATGGGATTGAGGTAGATGACGTGGCTCCTGCCTATACCAGCCAGCGGTGTAGTCATGGGGAGTGTGGATTCACGCACGAGGACAATCGTGACGGTGACGAGTTCGAGTGTCTGAAATGCGGAAAGCAGTTGCACAGCGATTACAACGCCGCTCGGAATGTCGGGTGGCGTCTTGTTCAGCACTGGCTCAAGTCTGGTGCTGAACGGGCCACGAGTCAATTGGCCCTCAAGTCAGGGACGCTGAACGCGAACGGTCGGTTTCGACCTACTGCATTACGCAGTTAGAGCGGGAGTCCACTGACAAGCCTCGGGGCTTGACCCCGAGGCGATTGACCAACAATGTAGCGGTCATCCTGTTCCACGGAACTATCCCGATGATCACTCAACTATAGCAGCCCTCAACAGTATGCAGTGAGGTGTTTTCCAACCATTCATTGTTCCTGGTGATGAATGAGTATGCGGTAAGATAATGTCGCTACAATCCGATACTCCCGCGTCTCATGTTGCACTCGCCCCACCTGTCACGCACCTCACTGACGAATCCGTGAAGCAAGATACCACGGCGATTCGTGACTCGATCGTTGATGCGTTCAGTGAAGGTTCGCACCATGCCTCGGAAGAACTCCCAACGACAGGAACCACGCTCCCTGCCCGTGAACCGTTCCGGAAGGTTCTCGGAACGGTTCAGACGTACCTGTCCACGACCGGGTGCTCGCTCATCGCAGATGCGCACCTCCAGGGTCTCGGTGCAGTCGTCAACACGACAGACGCTGGCACCGTGTACGCGTACCTCGACGAGGACGTCTTCGAATCCATCATTCACCACGTCATCGAGGAGACTGGTGTGATCAGTGATGCAGAGGCACGCGACGACGTCGTCCAAGCGCTGGTGTTAGCGCACACGATGGAGTTCGAAACCAGTATGCAGGAAGCTGACATCGACGCGGTGGAAGCTGCGTCATGGCCCGAGTTCACCGGGAAGGAAACCTCGAACCCGGTCGGCGTTGTTTTCTCTACCCCGCACCCCGTCCCAACGCTTGATGCATCGCAGGTGCTTCCGGAGCGAGGGCTCGGATTAACTGCAGGGATCCAGCAACTGACGGTAGATATTGACAGCGTGTACGGGCAAACCGATATCGCAGTCGTGTACCTTACTGCGTACCTGACCGGTCACGGACTAACGCGTGATCAGGCGTACGATACTGTGTCGGCCTGGTATGATGTTCCACGAGAATGCGTGCTTTCGCTTACTCGTGACGTCGCGGACGAGCTTGGGGACGATGGGTTGCCAGCTGAACGTGCTGAGCAAGCGTATTACCTGACCGAAGATGCGCTCGACGAACTCCGCCCGGAAAACTAACTCGTCACTTGATTTGACAGTCCTGTCGTCCTTCTTCACCCGGGCTTGGATGTCTCGGTGATGCGTTACACTTCTTCTGCGTAGTTGTCTTCGTGCGTTGGCGTGTCGCTGTGGTTGTCGGAGTGCGGGCTAGAGTCGCTGTGCGGGTAACTGTCGCCGTGACTGTCTGAGTGCGGGTTGTTGTCGGAGTGCGGGTTGGAGTCGCTGTGGGGGAAACTATCGCTGTGCGGGTAGTTGTCGCCGTGACTGTCTGAATGATAGTTGGAGTCGCTGTGCGGGTAATTGTCGTAGTGACTGTTTGAGTGCGGGTTCCCGTCTGAGTGCGGGTAATTGTCGTAGTGGTAGTTGTTGTTCGTGTGGGTGTACCCATCGGAGTGGTAATCGCTGTCTGAGTGCGGGTTGTTGTCCGAGTGGTAGGTTCCGTCGGCGTGGTCGCTTATGTAGTCAACGTGAGGAGACGTACCATCGGTGTGACTGAACGAGACACCGTCGTGGTGCGCATCGTTAGAGTTCACGTGGGGACCCGTGTCGGAGTGCGGATTCGAGTCGCTGTGTGGGTTGTTGTCCGAGTGAGGGTAACTATCACTGTGCGGCCAGTTATTGTAGTGGAAGTTCGAGTCGGAGTGCGAGTAACTATCGCTGTGCGGATTGTTATCGGAGTGACTGTCGCTGTGCGGGTTGTTGTCCGAATGGGGGTTCGAGTCACTGTGACTATCGGAGTGGAAGTTCCCGTCCGAGTGGTAATTCCCGTCGGAGTGCGGGTTAGCGTCGCTGTGCGGGTTGTTGTCGGCGTGATTGTCGCTGTGCGGTGAGGAGTCTACGTGCGACGTCGTTGAGCTGCCCGTGTCTTCGTGACCGGTTCCGTCGGAGTGCGGTTCGAACGTTGCATTAGAGTCAGAGACGTACACGATCCGCGATCGTCCACCGGTTGATTCAATTCAGATGGACCCGCGCGTCTCTGCTGTTGACGCGTCGATTTGGTTACTTCCCATTTCACGATGCGTACCGCTCTCGTCGACGTAGTGAACCGTGTTGTTACTGAGCCAGATTTCACCAGGACTTTCGCCGGACGGCGGTGTTCCTTCGTCTACCCCTTCGTACCGCCATTCAGTACCAGACCCATCAATAAAGTGAATATAACTCCCGGAGATCCAGGCTTCACCAACAGTCGGCATTGATACCCTCGGTCATAGTCCGTTACTTTGATTTCCCGCTACCCCGGTAAATAACTTCGCCGCCCTCTCCGACTTTCTATTTCTCCCCCTGTAAAAACGCAACTTCCACAGTCACAGTTATCATACCTGAGTTTCCATTCACTCTGTCACCGCCGGCAATAACCTAACCAAATTAACAATACGACTGGATGGATACGAGCAGCACTCCCCATGAAAAACACTCACTAGACCTGCTAGTCACGACCACCCCACTACGCTGTACTGGTTAACGCAGCATACGACTGTTCAATGGCTTCAACAACATCAGCCGTGTCCGCCAGGAACGCCGACTCTGCATGCACAAACCCGTCCTCCCCATGCTTAGCAACCCATTCACTGTACTCCGGTGATAACCGGTACGCCCGCTCACCGAATTCACCAGATTCCACGACAACACCCACAATCTCCAACATAGTCATCATCAACGCGGCTTCCGCGACCGGGACCTGTGCCGCGCACGCGATATTCTCCACCGGCGTCGGATCCGTATCCACGATCGTCAACACCCACCGCAACCGCCACCCTGTCGTTGTTTCATCTGTGAACGTTTCACAATCCTCCTGGAACTCTTCTACGACCTCCCCATATCCCGGCACGCTCTCGTTAATTCGATAGGAGTCCCGTGTTGGCCCACCAACCAGCGGGTGTGACCGGATGAACGCTATAATGTCCATCAACCCGATGAATTTAGCGAGAACGGGCGGAACGGCGTCCTGAGCGAGTGTCAGACTCTGACAGTTGAATCCACTCTCACCACGAACAACCGTGGTTTCCGGAACCGGGGAAGAAGCTAACGCAGCGACACTCGACACGTCACAACCGCAGAGAACTTCCCCGGATCGCGTCACAACATACGAATCCGCGGTCTGCTCGGCGTCAGAACACGTAACACCTACCGAGTCCTGGAATGGGCACTGTGAAACCCGTGTTCCGGGACCGTCTCCCCCTGACCCGGCCGATCCGCCAGAACCAGCACACTGACTGCAGACGTCACACACAGAGATCACGTACCGTTCACCAGGACTCTCACGACTCGCATCAACGCCGTGCGCGTCTGCAGCTGTCGAGAGAAACTCATCAACTGCAGTGACAAGTACCGGGTGCTCTTCCGGGCTAATCGTGTACACCCGAGTGTTGTCCTCCCGGTAAAATAGTGACTTCTCCGTTTCATCCTGTTCCACCTCGATTCGGAGTACACACCCATCCCGTGACAGCGTCTGAACCGCGTCCTCGAAATGCGCTGCCAAGTGCTCCCGGTCAACATCACCAACCCGATCGAATACAGTGTCTGCTTGTGTCATAGATGCAAGCGCTGGTGAACCGCAACGTCCAGTTACTACACCGTAGTCCACACGCCGGTATAAACATAAGCCACGTCCCGGGGTTTGCACACCGGGGATGACGTGGCCGGTTCACTTTCCATACTCTTTTGCACCCGGCTGTTGTACCTATGAGTACATGGATTTAGCCGATACCGACATCCTCGACCGTCTTGCTGACGGTAGCCTCGTCATCGACCCGATAGAGAACCTCGACCTGCAGATCCAGCCAGCCAGCGTTGACGTCCGCCTCGACAACACGTTCCTGACCTTCACCCACCAGAACGTCAGTGCGTTCAACCCGCTCGAAGATAACCCGGAAGAATTCATGGACGAAGTCGTCGTGGACGACGATGACACGTTCGTTGTCCAGCCCGGTGACTTCGTGCTCGCCTCAACCAAAGAATGGGTCGAAATCCCGAACGACCTAATCGGGTACGTCAACGGTCGCTCCACGCTCGGACGCATGGGTCTCGTCATTCACGCCACTGCCGGTCTGCTCGACCCCGGATGGGAGGGGAACGTCACACTCGAAATTTCGAACCTTGGAAACATTCCTGTGGAACTCACCCCGGACATGCGAATCGGGCAACTCACGTTCACCGAGCTCCTGTCTGAATGCGATCGGCCGTACGGTTCCGAACGCGGGTCGAAATATCAGAACCAATCCGGTGTCCAGTCCGCTCGTGTAGACCACGCCACGGACAGTAACCCGTCACAGGCACCGTCAGCTGAGTAACCCGCCCCTGGTCTGACGAGAGAGACAAAGCATTTACCCGAAGTCGTAAAACACGCATACGCAGACAGGTAGGGGTACCTGCACGAGGGTGTACCGTACACCCTCGTCTCAGTAAAGAACTATCTTTTCACAAGGAGAGAATCCCGCCGTTTACGGCGGGCGTGAATCCGACACTTGCTGACCAGTCCACCGATGACACTCTGGCCGGATATTCCACGGTAATCCACAACTATTAAGTAACTGGTTCTACATAGGCTATATATGGCGATTCAGGTCACTCGCACCTATGTTGGGGATGTCCAAAACCACCAACAGGTGCAGTCTGATCTGGATTCGCTTGGGGACGCTGCCTCAAAAATCTGGAACGTCGCACGATGGACTGTTGAT
>Ga0306876_100317_pt1 | contig 18521 bp, 24 predicted proteins | sample AntDeeMetagenom1_FD_190420 | JGI IMG/M metagenome (GOLD analysis project Ga0306876, IMG submission 190420) | Saline lake microbial communities from Deep lake, Antarctica - Metagenome #1 (v2) (version 2) | ecosystem: Environmental > Aquatic > Non-marine Saline and Alkaline > Saline | place...
CGTCGATTGTGGCGTGCATGGGGTACCTCGGTTTGGACACCAGAGGCAACCCCGCCTTCACGGGAGTCAGTTACTACTGAACTCTAGAGGACTTTGCGACACGACCAATCACTTGCCCTCGTCCTGTGTGAGCATATCAAGCCCACCGCCTTTTGGGCGTGCCGCGCGTGATGGACGGATCCGTTCTAACTGTATAATAGCTATTGCAGCAGGAACTAACAATGCCCCACCAATTCGGAGGTCAGTGACAGTCACCGCGACCAATAACCCCCGTGGCGGTGGGATAATGAATAGCCGTGCAAGGAATATGACGACCACCAATGTCCCAACGGTGACGGCAGCAGTCGCCAGCCGCTCGGCTGGCGGAACAACGTGGAAATTATACGCCGTAACGCCAGCCAACAGACCGATAAAAAACGGCAACAAGCCGTGACGAACCGGAATAATTGTGACTAGTGAGATTGTTGTGAGTATTCCGACGATGACAGCAAAAGCCAGTAGCACACGCCCATAAATGAGTGTCCAGCGGTGTAGGATGGTGAGTCCAACGTACGCCAGTGCAACACTGACTATCCACACCGGAAGCAAGAACTCGTTTCGGAATGCGATAAGCGCAACAAGGGGAAGGACAATGACACCAGCCAACCGGAGACCATATCTGGACCGCATCAGCTCTGCAATTGCCAATCCGAGCGTGACAAGCCCCAATGTGAGTCGGTTGGATGCAATGACCGGAAGTGCCGGTCGTTGAACCGTTAGCCCCAAGCTGACCGCGATATCCGACTCTGGACTAAGCAATAATGGAGGAAGCACGGTCGAAAGCGGTGTGAGGCCAACAAAAATTGTCAAACCGATACCCACAACCACAAGCAACAACAGAACAGCCAGACCGAGGATACCGTCTATAACGCGGCGTTCGGGATCCAAGCGGTGGAAGTTGTACGCGGCAATACCTGGTAAAACACTCCCGACGAACTCAACCTCAGAGAGGGTGCGTTCAACACCAAACCCACTCGTTATCAACTCAATAATCAGGACTGGGACAAGCGCCCCGGAAAGGATTGCTAATAAGAAAAGGTGGCGGCCATATACCGGCACCCTGCATTTGATGTAGTACAACGAAATGTATGCTGCAATCACACTTAGAAGAAAAATTGGAAACGTAGCGAAACTCCGGAGGAGATATACAGCGACCAATGGCACGATGATGACTCCACCCAACCGGAGACCGTACAGTTGTGCGACTACGATGCCCGCAAGCAGTCCGAGCAATAGTACGGTAGTCGCAATGAGCATTCTTTACTCCAAAGGGAGAGCAGTATCGGTGAGCCACATCATGATAGCAACGGTTACCTCCCAATTATTGTCCAACTGTCTACAACGGTTCTGTTCTGAATTCACATAAATTGTCGCATAGCAAGTACCGTGGTGTTCAGATAAGGATTGAAGAGTGAGGCGTAGCGTTTTCTGAGTGGTTCATGCCCGAAAACGCTAGCCTCAGCGGTAATCTCGACCAATTCGACTTAGATTTTGTGGAGCGAGAAGCGACACCGCGACAGCTGATGAAGCTGAGTATTCAGCTGCATCTGGCTGGACTATCACTTTCGAATACTGTCTCAGTTCTTGAGATATTCGGTGTCCAACGCGCTCGTTCGACCGTGCATAATTGGGTTCACAAGGCTGATTTACAGCCCAAAGATGGTCAGTCACCGGGTCACGCTGCGGTTGACGAGACCGTGATCCAACTCAATGATGAACAGTACTGGCTGTACGCCGCTGTCGATCCAGAAACGAACAAATTGCTTCATACAAAGCTTAGACCGACCACGACGAAGGTTCTCGCTCATTCGTTTCTCACAGAACTGGACGAGAAACACGACGTTGACGACGCCGTGTTTCTCGTCGATGGCTCCAAATCGTTACAAGCTGCGTGTCACCGACATAGATTCGATTTCAGATACGAAAAACATGGAAATCGGAATGCTGTCGAACGTGTCTTTAGAGAAGTAAAACGGCGAACTATCTGTTTCTCAAACTGTTTCAGCAACGCCGAAGCAGAAACAGCCGACGATTGGCTCAGATCGTTCAGCTTCGCATGGAACCAGCTAATCTGAACACGATGGATCAAGGTGGATTTCTTAACCAGCGAAGGTCTGAATGTGGCCGCAATGTTGGTTAAGTTACCACGAAAGCTAGCGCTACTAACTCAATGAAAAGTACTGGAAAAACCAGCCGTAACTCAGATTCACCGTATCTCCGTTAAGGCCTCCCGTCCGGTAACCTGCCACTGACAGCCGTTCCAGATGTCCTCGACCCGTACGAGACCACCACCCGACCCCGGTTCGAACTCGATTTTCCGCTAGGGAACTTCGGACCATCCGTAGACGAACCCACGAGCGTCGGCAACACTGCAATTCATGCCCGACACCTAGAGGTGACGTCGACGAGTTTGCCGACACCCGTTCCGTCCCGGGTACGCTACGCTATTAACTAACAGACCCGGGTGAGAGCGGTCGACTGTTGGTTAACGAACGGTTGTAATTGCAGGCCTGGTCAGTACTGACCACACTGAGGGTGACCTCCGGCGCTAATTACCATAACAAATACACCCAGTAGCACCGGTGATATGAGGTTGCTCTGATGCCGCCAAATGCATACAAGGGAGTCCGATTTAGAGGGACTCGTATGTCACTATACGATTTACGTTGGCGTTCAACTGTCCATTGGCGCGCAGATGCATTTGATCCGGGGGTCGATGTCTAATGGCGGTCACTGGAACCGAAGGGTTGGTCCTACTAGTCGGACGAATCCTGTTCGGTGGGGTCATCGCGTTCACCGGGTTCAACCACTTCCTGCAGACGGAGGAGATGACGGGGTATGCGGAGTACAAAGGCCTGCCAGCACCAAAGGCAGGTGTCTTACTCTCTGGCCTGCTGCTCATTCTGGGTGGCGTCGGTATTGTTCTCGGTGTGTTGCCGGTACCCCTCGCAGCCCTGATTGCCGGCTTCCTCGTTGTCTCCGGACTCATCTTCCACGACTTCTGGGCCGCTCCGGAGGAAGACCAACAGACCGAGATGACACAGTTCCTGAAAAACATAGCGTTGGCGGGTGGGGCGCTCGTCGTCGCCGCTATCGGGCCACAGAGCTGGGCATACAGTATCGGTCTGGGGCTGTTCTAAGCTCCTAAGAATCAAACTGGATCTTCTACGCACCACCTTGCAGCTAATCAACGCGCCACTGACACCCGTTCCAGATGGCCTCGAACCGGACGAACCCATCATCCGACCTCGGTTCGAACTCGATCTTCGGCTTGGGGCCACGACTGGCTCGTCGACGGAACCACAAGCGTCGGTGGCGTTGCAGTTCATGCCCCGACTCCTATAGACGATTATCGACGAGCTCGGTCGGGCCCTCATCATTGACAGGTAGTACTCCCGACTTCGGGGCTCCCTCTATGCGGGATACGCGCGCTACATCTTGCACGGCGGTCAGAAAATCCACTAATATTGTCAGGACCGCTAGCAGTCAATAGGCACACTCTTTCTGACGGCCAATTCACCCTCTCTCAGGTGCAAACAGCTTCTTGTGAGGCAATTCGATGACATCCTCAAGTTACAATGTATCCAGCGACAGCACAGCCAGTGGCTGGACGTCGACGACACCAAGCACATCCTGTGAGAGTATCCGACAGAGATACTCTCTAGCCGTCGCTCGTGAGCAGGGGTCGATAGACACTCCAAGACGTTCGTCAACACAAACCCGCACGAAGGGCTTGGTGGTCTCAATCGTCAGATGCTCCGCTCGGCAGAGCACCCACTCCGTCGTATAGTGTAGCTCCGACTGGAACCGCGCTGCGACGGGCTCGTGTCGAAGCTCAACCAGCACGCACTCCGTGAACGATGCGACTTCCGCTCGCGAGCGTAGCGTCGGAACCTTGGCTTCGAGGTCCTTCCAAGCAGAAGGGGTATCAGGCGTATCGACTTTCCGTGAAATGAGTTCGTCGCTTGGTTCGGCTGCGTCTTTGACCGTCGGGGAATCGTGATTTGATGCCATAAATATGGACGAGGGCCGCCCTCATCCGACGGCCCTCACCCGCAGGGGACCCAGAAAATCCACTACTGCGGCGACTCACTGAATCGATCCTCGAGTTCTCGATACCACGCCCGTATGGAGTTCGGAGAGACGTCTGCTGCCTCGCCAATCGTCGTCTGTGTCCACCGGGCCTCGTTCTCTTGGCTGGCAAGATACACACACGCTGCGGCGATACTCGACGGATCACCAGCGAATCCGGGAGCTTCGGTTGCCTGTCGAGCAAGGGCCCGAGACCGCTGGCGAAGCTTCGATTCAACGGATAGTGGCACCGCCGAGATGATCTTCGAAACCCAATCTGCCGGCTGCGGAATCGGTATCGGGAGCGATAGTTCACGCTGAAACGCACGGTAGGTCGTCCACATGTTTGATTCCGAACAACGGGACACCACGGCGATCCTCGCCATATCGACGACCGTCTCGGAACATCGACAGGCAATATATACTGCAGCTCCGGCGCCGCCTTCGATAGATCGACCGGGCAAGAGGTCCGCGTCCTGCGCTGTGCGAAACATCGACGACGCTTGTTTCTGTATCGAAGAACCAACACCGAGAGCCCCGGTAAGTCGCCGAATCTCTCCAAGTCCGTGGGCAAGGTTCCGCTGGCGCTTGGACTCGAACTTTGCCCGACTATGGTAGCGCCGCTGCCGCTGGAGTCGTCGACGTTTCTGAGCCGAAATTGTGTTGCCCTGTGCATCCAAGCCGTCGCGACCGATTTCTGTCGAGAGACCATTGTCGTGGAGTGTAACCGTCCGTGGGGAGCCGGTTCGCCGACGGTTATCCCGGTCGAACGACCGCCACTCCGGCCCGTGGTCAACGCGGGATATATCGACGACAAGCCCGCAATCGGCACAGTGAGTTTCGTGTTCGGCCTGATCGACGTGGCCACCACACTCATGACACGCCGGGGCAGCCGTAGATTCCTCTCTTCGGACAGATTGTGAAGACATGAGTTCTCCTCCACCCGTGATGGGAGACAGAAAACCGCCTCTCGTACGTCAGAACTAGATCAAATCATCAGTGACAGAGTAGAAGCCGAGCACCATCCCCGTCAGAGACTCTCTGCTCGTGAGAGAACTTTCGAATACAGATCATCAGAAATCCAAAATCCGGCCTCACGTAGCGAATCAAGTTCGTCTTCCAACTCAATCTGACCAGCTTTGGCTCCGCGAAGCAGTATCCCAATGACCCCGGTCATGGTCAGATCATGTCTGCGAGCGACCTGGCGACCGTCCTTCTCGTCCAGTAGAATTAGATCGGCATCGTGGTCAATAGCGTAGCAGATAGCGGCTGTTTCTCCCCGATCCAGTTCATGAAGTATCTCAGTGAACAGATTTGATTGTTCGACTTCGACGACACTGAGAAACTCATTCTCACGTAATTCTCTGAGCACGTCCAAGACCCCCTCGCCAGCAGCTAGTTCGTCCCACACCTGCCGAGGAACGGTAATACTCGAAAACTGAGATTCGAGGAGGTCCAGCTGGTCAATAAGAGCCAGATTCAGGAGAGTTGATGTGTCCGAAACAACAAGTTCGTCATTCGGCATATTCGAGATCTTCGGCGAGTTCGGCTTCTGTGTAGTGACGTGGGATTTGGCGTTCACCGAGGAGCTCTTGGAACTCTCGTGTGGATAGTTCTGCTAAGGTACGCGCTTTGCCGAACGAGAGAACATCACGAGCGTACAGCGAAACAGCTAATTCTTCTTTCATCGTTTGGGGTCGTTCAGCTTCAGGAATACGGAGCGCCTCATACACCTCCTCGTCAATTTCGATAGTAGCCATAATTGTCTGTAGGATAACCCGATTATTGAGTGTTTGGCTGCCCTTCATCTGGAAGCCGTCCATCAGGCCGGGGGACCAGCCCACTGTGAATCTCGAAATCGACCCGTCGGCGGTGCTTACAGTATTCGGCTCTATCCGGACAGCTGCATATCTCAGCCAGAACATCTACCTCGTATACACTATTCGACGCTGAATACACCTCGTAGCGGCCGGGCTTTGCCAGAAATGAGACATCAATGTCTTCGCGTTTGGCCCGCTTAGTCCGAGGGTCGTCCTCGTTGTGGACCGCAAACGGATCGAGCTGCGGGTTGGTCACCGTCCCGTCGGTGAACCCAGAGTTCGCGACCCCACCGTCGGTCGCAGTCCGCTGGACTTCACCATCGACGTGTGCGCCGAAATCATCATCGAGGTCCTGCTCAGGAACCCAGCTGGGAATCGGCCGTCGGCCTGTCGCGAACGCGACTCGACGTCGATGTTTGCAGGTCACGTCCCGGTACTGGTCATCTGGGCACTCACAGGTGCCCGACCGGGCGTCGATGAGATATGTCGACCCGGAACTCGACACAACCAAGAACAGACCTGGTGCGTTGCGGACCCGTCCAATATCGTCTAGCACGGTCATGACCTCGGTCAGAGCAGCCGCAGTGCGGTCAGGGAGGTCAGAAAGCTCGCGATTCGGTGCCGTCGCTGCGGGGTTTTGTGTTGCCATAGTAGCAGACGAGACGCACTCTTTGGTACGCCTCTCACCCACCAGAGGTTCAGAAAATCAGGGTGGGTCGTGACCCCTGAAGGCCACGAGAGACGCTTGCTGGCCCCTGAGCAACTCCGACGACACCGATTGGCGTTCCTTTCCACTCTCTGTTGACCACTGGGTTTGAGTTTGGGCCTTCGTCTGGTGGTATGCCTCGGTGACAGACTGGCGAAGTTCCTCGACGGCGCCGTCATCGAGTTCTCGGACGCCTCCACCCATTGAAAGAATGACGTCCGCCACGCTCACAGAGATTCCAGTGTGAGCGAGTCCGCCTAGATGATATAGCCGTCGAGATTCATGATGGACCGGTCGGGGTATCTGAATTGTGTATCCGAGCTACGGTAGTTTCAGACGGACAACGGCCACGGTGACCACCATCGAGACAACCGCGAGTATGCCCAGAACAGCGCCGACGTACCCGCCAACACCGACAGCAGCCACGAGTAACAGAAGAAACACTATGCCACCGGCGTAGGTAGCCAAGCGCTGACTGGTATGCGAAATTAGATGGCTTCGCAACAGCTGAGGGGGCTGATCCGACCCCTCGTGATCGCCACTCCGGGACAGTTGGCTCAACACAAGGTAGCCGGTCATCGCGCCAACACCAAATAATAAAGGCGGGACCCACTGGAACTGTTCCGCATCGGAAAATTGATTTAATGAAAAAAATCCGGCGACCGAAAGGAGCACTCCAGCAATCGCTGCGTATCGTAATTTGGTCGCGGTGACTGCGTATTTTTCGTACAGTCCCATGATAGGATTTTGTTACGTTTGGTTTATACCACTTCTCATCTGCCTCACCGTGATTAAAAAAACCGACAGCGCTGGACGAGTCAAAAGCGGACCGACGCGGATTTGAACCGGTTGTCGCAGACACCGACTGGTTGAGCTCAAGCGCGGAGCGGCGTGAGTACGTAGGTAGCGCAGGCACAGACAATCTGCAGATTCAGAGTTGAAGCTACAGTTAGCTTAAAATTGATACAAGAGATTATGAAAATGATGGGCACATCCCTCTTCGAAATCTTGACCGAACTCGATGACAGCATCGAAATCGGAAGCGGTCTTGTTCATGCTCATCTGCTACCGGTGATCTGGACTGTGACTTGTGAGACATTGACAGTGCACGCGGTGCTCGAAAAGTCCCGCACCTATCTGGGGCTCACAAAATCGGGTTTGTCTCGCCATCGCTCTCGTCGCTCGGAGTGTCGCGGAGTTGCTGTGCCCGCATCCGAATCGCCTCTTGCACCTGCGTCCGGTTTCGGTGCTTTGTCTCGTAGGCCACGTACTGTTGAAGCGTTTCTATCGATCCCATGCAGCGGAGGCCCGCACGAATCGGGCCGAGGCGATCAGCAGCGAGCAGCCGCTCTGGCGGGAGCTTCTTGACGATTGGGTCGCTGGCGTTGCTAGACGTCACGCAGGCCCCTCCAGAACACGCCGAGCCCCGTCGATAGAGAAAACTAGCGCCACGACGAGCCACCTTCTGGCCGGTCAGTCATGTATCTGTGAGCGAGTTCCAGTGCCTCGTGGAGCGAGTCGCATGTTCCGACGGCTTTCGTTGCCCGTTCGAGTCGCCACCTCTGTCCGTCGGCTTTGAGGAGGACCGTACACCGGGTGTCCGGAATGTGCCACCCGATAGTGTTCGTGCCGGCCGCGAGCAGTTCCCGGTCGCCGTCGGCAGATTCCTGCTTGTCGATCTGGCTATCTGAACGGGGACCGCCGGCACCGAAATCACCCAGCGTCACTGTTTCGCCGGTCATCGTGACGCCCCCCGTTTCCACTGTTCTATCTGGGCAAGAATCGCGTCGACGATGGTTCCAACCCGGTCGGCCAGCGGGAGCTGGTCGTCGACGTCGACAGTGAGTTGTGCGCGGAGTGCGAGTACATCCGGGGTCGACAACCATGAGAGCCGGTCGGCTACAGCGGTGAGAACGACAGCCGGTAGGTCAGTGTCAAGCGGTCGTTGCTCGCGAACAGCAGACGTGATCGGGGCGATGAGCTCCCGACGGGACGGGAGTGTGATACCGGTCCGACTCGGCTCGTGTTGGAAGGTGTTCTGTGACATCCTCTCGGCCGCCAGAGGAACACAAATCCAGAGGAGCTACGAGCACTACGCCGTTCCTGAGCGCTCGAAGCTACTGTTTTTGAAGGTGTAGTTTACTCTGAATGTTCTTTCTTTTCGACTTCCGTGACAACCACGTCCCAGTCCGGATGGTCAGATCCGTTTCGACATTCGAATGCCCCTCTCACATCGATTCCACTCTTGTAGGCCCTGAGAAAGAGCGCTTGGAGCTCCGCGCTCAATTCCTCCTTCGACGTGAGCGGTGTCTCCTCAGAAGTCATCGTTCCGCGCCCATCTCGTCTTTCTCCATCGCTGGATCGAGTTCTGGGGGCGTGATTGTGATCACGCCGTAGCTGTGCACACGGATCTGGTGGTCCTCGTGGGTGAATGTGATGTGGATATCTCCAGTCGTGCTATCTCGAACCTGAACGAGCGCATCTAACGCCTCTGGGTCAACCGTAGAATAGAGCGGACGCAGTTCCACCGGATCAGTGTCCATGACCTCGGCGAGCGTTGCGATAACAGCCATGCTTGCGGGTGTCGTCTCCTGATCGAACTGGGTACGAACAGTCCCGGATTCGAGAGAGTACTCGACTTCTTCTACGCCAACCCCGGAGACCACTGTGTCCATCTTGATGATTGTAGCTGTCTAAATCGGTTGAATTCTGGCACTGATTATACAGAGGGTTTAAATATTGACTCCCGTTCGAACGATCACACCGAACTGCTCAGGGTCGCTTTAACGAGGCGTCGATGCCCGCGTCGAAGGCGTGAGGAGAGTGACTGCTGCGTGATGTCGAGCTCGTCAGCGATCTCTTCGAGCGACACCTCGCGTGGGGTGTCGAAATAGCCCCGCTCGTAGGCTAAGACCAGCGCCTCACGCTGCGCCTCAGTCAACTCGTAGCCCTCTCCCTGGATCGGAAGCATTGCGTGGAGAGTGGTGATCTCTATGTTAATGTCGTTTTCATGGCAGTAGTCTCGAAACTCAGCGATTGCCTCCTGATTTTCGCCGCGCACCTCAAATCGCCACTCGTCTTTCGTCCCGATCCCAGTGAGCACGACGACGTTGGCCTTGGCAAGCGCACTGAGGACCCCGAAGTACTCTGGTTTCCATATGGCACGCATGAGATACTCGTCTTCGATGCTATCGACCAGTCGGATATCGGTCACGCCGGCGTGTGGTTCGAACGCGGCTTCGATGTCCGCCGTTTCGACACCGCGCACCCAAAAGTACGGGATGATCAGCGTCTCGTGTGGAATCAGTCGCTCCAGTTCGACCGTCACTCCCGGCAAGTCCTCGAACACACTCCCCAACGGAAACTCCTCTGCCGGACTCGTAAACTCCAGTATGGTCGCCATGAGGAAACCTTCGTCCAGCAGGAGAATAACCGGCGTGGGTGGTGTACCATGGCGTCGAGAAGCGGCGAAGAACGGTTTTTTTGAGAGAGCACATTTCCGACGATCAGGCATCCTGCATCGAATCCCCGATTTCCTTGGTGCACCATGGCATCCGCTTTTGTGCGGCCCAGAGAAATCTGGCCCCATAAGCGAACATGAGTGTGATAACGGAGCTTCGAATCCCATCCGATGATTTCGAACTCGGACAAATTCTGCATATGAAGGAAGCGGCGGACGTCGAACTCGAAACGCTCGTCCCGAGTGGGGACGTTACCGTGCCGCTTTTTTGGGTCTACGAACCGCTCGGAGAGGGGTTTCTCGATACTGTCGAACGCTATCCAACCGTCAACACCGTCACAGAGGTAGACGTGTTCGAGGACCGGACGCTGTTCAGGCTTGACTGGGATGCGAGCCAGGATCACCTCTTTCAGTGCATCTTGCACCACGAGGGGGAAATACTGAGTGCGGCTGGAACATCCGAGGGGTGGAATTTCGAGTTGCGATTCCCAGACCGCGAGGCATTGAGTCAGTGTCAAGACTGTCTTGAGGACGCGCACATCTCGCTGGACATTGTTCGCATATACAATCCAACGGACCCCGAAGCCGGTCCGTGGTACGGCATGAGTGAGCCACAGCGAGAAGCGCTTACGCTTGCCACTCGAATGGGATACTACGACATTCCCCGAGGCTGTACGACCGAGGAACTCGCTACCGAACTCGGAATTTCCGATCAAGCAGTGACAGAGCGACTGCGTCGTGGCATCGGTGCGTTCGGGAGGCACGCCCTTTTGACTCCCGAGCCAGAGGTGTGAGTGGCCTGGTCGGTTCCATTGTTCACCATGGGACAGGAGCATTCGTTTGGGGTTCCGTTGTTGCGAGTATGGATGGGAATCCGGAGAGAGAGACACGTGATATTCATTCTATTGACAAATTTTGTGGCTCTTCGGCACACAAGAAATCGACCCCTTCCGACACGATTCTGTCGGCAATAACGGACGAACACCGACGCGCTCTCCTCAAAGAGTTGGATACCGCGCCCGACAACACATTAGACTTCGATGCGCTCGTCGATCGCGTTGCAGATCGGATTCGGGACGAAGACGTCGATGGAGTATCCGACGAACATCGACAGCGCGTCCGAATCGCCCTTCACCATACCCATCTCCCAAAACTGGCCGAGGCTCGGATAATCGACTACGAGGCTGACACGGGCCAGGTCCAGTTTGTTGGCGGTGCACTGGAACAAGAGATTCTGACGCTGGTCAACCCGCCCGCCGAACCCGGTTTCTGACTCGGCTTGCCAGCTGAGCTCTCGGGGCTGATCGGCGGTTGGAACTGGTGGACCACGGACCCGCTCTTCGCAGAGGTGACCCTCGGCGTCTGACTTACAAGCAAATTCCTCGCCGCAGGTACACTCGAAAGATTCGTCGTTGTTGTAGTATCCATCGGTGTCCTGCGAGCGAACTACTGTCCCCTCGTCGATGTAGATTCGGTCGACGTATCGCCAAGAGTACGACGCCTCAATCTCGTGGCTATCGTTCGACGTACCGAAGCCGAATCCGACTGGTTGCGTGGACTGGTCTTCCTGTTTCTCGCTGTGATTGGTGGTTGCCATCCTCTCAGCCACTGGAGGATCACAAAATTGCACGTTTAACCAACAGTAGAACACGAAGGCCGGAAATATTGGTTAAGACTGCGAAGTCCGCCGTCTCGAATGAAGCGAGCTATACACCGATCCTTGTCAGTAGTGAACGAATCTGGTTCGTGGCAAATTACGTCTTGTCAACGTTCTCAAACACGACAAGCCCGTCTGCCTTGTCCACTCAAACCGAGACCAAGGAGGGCGATTTGGCACGAAGCAAGTTCGTGTTTACAGTTGCCGTCGGAGGGCCACAACTCGAATGGGGGACGGAAGCGGCTACTGTCGAAAATTGTCGGCGATACAGATACTGGACCTCCACTGTTTCCGAAGCTTCTGATGCTCCATGCATCAGGAGTACAAACCTCTCTCAGGGCCACTCCTCTACAGTCAGCGCTCACTGTAAGGGCCGTCCTCGAACACCTCGCCGGACTCCTGAGCTTGTCGGTGCTCAGTAGCGATATCGCCAGTGTCGCTGTCTAGTTTCGGTTCTTCCGTCGACTGCTGCTGATCGGTGCTCATACTGAAACCCTCACGCGGGTGGGTGTCACAAAATTAGCCGGCGGCTCACCAGGAGTGCCCGGCGACCGGCGTCACCCCCTCGCAGTACTCGATTCGATCCCGTTCGTGCTTGGACCGATACGCGAGCGTCTGGCCATTCTCGTACTCGACGACGATTGCATCCTCGAGGTCCTGCCCGTTTGCATGATGACCATCGACGGCGAACACGGGGTCCATCGGTTCCGCTGTTAGTGGATTTCGCTCTTTCTCCTTGGTCGGCCACACGTCGACGGACTTCCAGTACCGCCGAATCCACTCGAGAGACTCATGCACCGTCTCTCGAATCGAGAGGTGGTCGGCGTCGCCGTACCCGTACGGCGTAAAATACTGTCCCTTGAGGGCCGCGAGATGGATACCGTTCCAGTCCACCCCGACGATGTCTGCTGGTGCTTCCCCGGTAACACGTGGCTGGGTGAGTTCCTCGATTACCGCGTACTGCTTGGGTGGGCTCGCCCCCAACAAATGAACCCGGCGGCCCCGCCAGTCGACGATATTGGTGTACTCCTCGGCAGTTGTATCGGAGTACCCCATCGGATATCCCAGCACGATATCCTGGTCGATCACGTCGATGGCCTCCCGGCACTTTGGGACGACGATGACCTCCGTCCCGGGGAACTTCGATGAGAGCTCTCGGGCTGCTCGGTTGTACTCTCGAGCTTCCTCGGCGTCATAGGCATCACCGAGAACCCCGATGGACGGCTCGTAGGCTTCGAACCGCTCGATATACCTGTCGAGATCGGGATTCCGAAAGTCGTTGTCCAGCATCTCGACGGGGACGTCGACGTTCCGCAGCGACGACTGGTACGAGTAGTCCTCGCGAACGCCAACAGTGAAGCCCAGCGTGTAAGCGTCGATAACGAAGGGCTCGCGATGAAGGAACCCCACTATATCGGCCCGCTGTGCGTCGTCGATAGCCGCTGCTGACCAGGAGTGAATTGCTTCTGAGGACATGGAACACCGAGCACGCCCACCGGCGCGCCCAGCTGGTCAGCGCGCCAGAAAACTACGACTCGACGGCCTCGATTATCTCGCTAGCGGTGCGTGAAATCCGATCCAGCCGGTCACGGACGGTATCGGGAGCCTCCTCATCCCACGCTGCGAGATAGAAGGCCGAGTTGTCCGCATCCAACCCGAAATGCCGACTGACGATGTAGGCGACGGCTTCGGCTTCGACCTCCCGGCAGGCCCGTTCTGGTTCGTCGTCACAGTCGAAGTGGAGTTCCGCGTGGGCGAACTCGTGGACGAGCGTACTCGCGATGGCCGCCTGATTCTCCCGCTCAACGACCTCGATGACCGGTTTGGTCGTCGTGGGACTCCGGCGTTCACAGACACCTCGAGCTGACCCGTGTTCCCATTCGTCGGGAGCGACGAGCCGAGCGTCGACGTCGAGGTCTGCTGTTGCCGCCAACAACGCGTCGACGAGACCATCCGAGTCTCCGTGGGCAGCCGTGGCGAGTTCTGGAAGTGGCTCGCCTTCGGTCTGGCTCACATCGAACACCGACGTCGGCCGGAACCCGACGAGACCTCGTGACCAGTCCGTCGGATCGCTTTTGTCGTACTCGCAGTCCGTATTTGCATGATAGGACGGCGAGTTCCCACAGCCCGGACACTTTTTTGTGATGATAGGGGCCCAAATCCAGATGGCCTCCTCGCCTTGCTGGACTTGCCGGTCGAACTCCTCTTTCCAGGTCTGGTAGCCAGCGACTTTCGTCGCATCGGGACACTGTAGTTTGATGAGCAACGTGTTCCGCGCCGAATAGTCGTGGAACTTCGACTGGACGTCTAGCCACTGCTGGAACTGTTCACTAGCTTGAACCTTGTCGGTGAGTTCGGCGAGGTCCTCAACCCACGCATTGAGGTGCTCACGCATCTCGTCCGCTCGCGTCTCGGAATTATCGAAGGAATAGGTGGTCGTCGTCCTGTGCTTCTGGTCAGGAGTGTCGGAGTGTATCGTCGACATATGTCTCTCGGGCCTGCTTGCTGGCACGGCCCACACCTTGCCTGGGCGGCACAAAATCGGATTTAACCAACAGAATCAAGATTTTGGAGAGCGTGTTGGTTAACAATATGGCTGAAGAGCCCGCACCACCGGCGAACCTTCCAGCCGAGTTTGCCGAGTCACTGCAGGATCTCTCCGTTGATCAGCTGGGAGAGGTCGCCGAATATGCCGAGACACTGGCAGCACATCGTGAGCGACAGCACCGGGTTGAGGAAGAGAAAGATGACGGAGAACTTGAGGGCAAGAATTCGGAGGAGAAGCCATCCGATGTGCCAGCAGGTGCGTCGGTCACAGTGAAAGAAATCAACGACAATCGATACCGCTACTGGCAGTGGCGAGACGGCGAGAAAATCAAATCGAAGTACATCGGCCCGGTCACCTCCTCAGAGTGACACCACTATGGACTGTCTTTGTGTCTCACCAATTGACCAGAGATCCTCAAAATCAAGCGAACTCATTTCATTTGGAGTGGAGATCACTCTCTTGGTCCATCTAAGACAGCAAAAGACACACCCCTGTTTCAGTAATGCAGTGATCTGATGCACACACCACCGTTTCATCAATTCGTAGCAGGGCCGAAGAGGGGGCCACCACCGTTTCAGCAACTTACTGCAAGTGATTCAGCGAAGTGAGGCACACCACCATTTCAGGAATTTAATCTCGTATCACCAGAGGGCGTATCAGAATAGCTGGAAGACTTGCGGGCATCAGTATCCTTCTCTACATTATAGACGGATCGGTCCTCTGAGAGAGATTACTGGCTATCGAGTGATTTGAAGGGTATATGGAGCTACTGTATTCACCCCACAGTGAGTGACGGTACTCTTACGGAGACTTCTTTGACCATTTCTGGTTAGACACCCACACCACCGTTTCAGCAATTCACCTGGTTGGTGTGTAACGGATACTGTGTGATTCAAACCCCGTCTGAGAAGAATACTATATAAACAGAGTAGAAAGACACGGCCTATTAGCTTTAGATGAAGGGGTAGGAAGTTGTACGTCTACACTTACTACTACTAGACGAAAACGTTATAAATAATAATATAGACCGAAGCACTGCTGTCATCCCTAGAGACCTAGCTCTTGCCACGTATAGCACGCTCAGTCTCTATTGAGGCACCCCTCCTGTTCAAGCAAGAATTGATGAAACGGTGGTGTGGGTGTGGTATCTTCATTTTGTGGTGCCATATTCAAGACGTTGCAGACATTCCTGACGCGGGGGTTTTATTGCACCCTACGCTAATGATGATTCATATGACCACTTTCTCGTCAACCTCCGAAGTTTTCCAGCGAGAGGATGTTCTCCGTGAAGATTACCGTCCAGATAATCTTCCAGAGCGAGCCGACGAGATGGATGACCTGCACATGTCTCTCGCTCCCGCGGCGCGGGGTGTGGGGGCTAACAACGTTTTCCTTCATGGAAAAGCTGGGCAGGGCAAAACGGCAGCTGCAAAGGCCAAACTAGCAGAACTCCAACATCACGCTGAAAATGAATCTGACCATCTTGATTTAACGACATGCTATGTGTCCTGTGAGTCACACGACCTATCCACGACATACAAAATGGCCTCTCGCATTTATCAGGAACTCACAGGCGAGGACCGTCCAACAGGGTATGCGACCGACGTTGTCATGGACATGATGTTCGAGGCTATGAATGAGATTGGTGGAACTATCATTATCGTGCTTGACGAGATCGATACTATCGGCGATGACGACCGAATTCTCTATAGCCTTCCTCGCGCTCGCGCTCAAGGATACGTAGATGACCATGTCTATCCCAGCATTATAGGAATCAGCAACGACCTCCAGTGGCGTGATAACCTCAGCCCGAAGGTGAAAAGCTCGCTGTATGATGATTCTGTTCTCTTCTCTCCATATGACGCTGAACAACTCCAGCAAATTCTTCGTCGACGAGCTGTCAAAGCATTCCGAGACACTGAGCTCGTCCCCATCGAAGAGGTTGCCTCACCCTCCACTCGTGAGGGCAATATCGTTACTGTTGATAATTCTGGTCAGGAATACCTCTTCCAAACCGGCGTATTGAACGATGACGTAATTCCACTTATTGCGGCTCTGTCCGCCCAAGACACCGGTGATGCTAGACAAGCCATCAAATATCTGCGTAAGGCTGGGGAGCTGGCAGATAAAAACAATGAATCAACCGTTACCGAACAGCACGCTCGTCAGGCACAGGCTCTGGTTGAACGAGAAGCCGTTGTTGAGGCTATGCGGGAAATGACGACACAGGCTCAGTTGGCGTTAGCTGCTCTTACCACGCTAGAACTTTCTGGAGATGCGCCTGTCCGAGCAAATCCAATCTATGGTGTTTACCAGAATATCGCCGAGATCATCGGTGCTGATAAACTCGGCCAACGTCGATTCAAGGATCATCTTCGCGAACTCGATATGCAGGGAATCGCTGATGGAAAGAAAGTCACTGCTGGCTCTATTGGCGGCCCTGCGTGGGAATATCAACTCCAGGTGAATACAGAAATCGCTGTGGAAATAATCGAAGATACACCACGGCTGGCCGAACTCGACTTAGCTAGTATCAGTCCAGATCGAGCCACTCGATAGTTCTCGTTGTTACACGCTTCTAATTGGTCGTCACCCACCACCGTTTCAGGAATTCTAGTCGATCAAAACACACTCCGGTGGTGTGCTTCGCTGGCCCCTGGAGATACTGGTAGTACTTGCTAAGCACCAGACCGCTTCACATGAACCAGTGGTGTATTGGAATATCTTAACCAACAAAAATCACACTACTGGTCCATTGTTGGTTAACCATCCCTACGCTTGAGAAACGCCCTCAGCTGGGTGTTTCAGAAGGTTCCCATTGAATATCTGTCCTGCTGACCAGTAAGAAAACTCTCGACAGCGCGAACAAGTTGCGTATGATAGTATTCGGGCGTTTTCCTCGCAATCTTCATTTGCAAGGTAACGCGGTCGCGAGAAGGACTGCTAATGGAGCTGATTAGTGAGATATTCACGACTATTAGATAATCTATAAGACAGTGCCCAATGGGGTAATTTCTGAAGCTGTAGTAGCAATGATTTTATTCTCTCAATCCTTACATGCCTTTGTTATTCTACTACCAGATAGCGTGACGCCTGCTAATCTGTATTTTTTGGGTTATGTTCTCCTCTTCGGTACTGCAGCAGCTGCCTGTTTTGCAAGCCTCTCGCGGGCTCGCACTATTGATGATCAAGGGACACGACAGGGTCTTGTCGGCCTCCTACTGACGAGCGGATGCTGGTCGATTTCCCATCTGGGATTTCTCCTTGCACCGACTATCCAGCTCAAGCTCGTGTTCTACCACGTCGGGCTGTTCATCGGGCTCAGCACTGTGGGACCCTGGCTGTACTTCTGTTCGGCGTACACCGGACGTAATTTGCACAAATCTATCCCAATCCGACGCGCCGCAGTTGGTGTGTTCGTGGTCATCTCACTTGTGAAGATCACGAATCCAATACATCAGCGGTACTTCCAGTGGGAGGTGTTGCTCACTCCATTTCCCCACCTCTCTATCATTCCACAAGAACTGCATTGGCTCGCTATGGGGTTTGCCTACGCACTCTCCATTGTCGGCTACTTCATGCTGTTTGAATTGTTCCGTCAGGTAGACCACGACACTACGCCGTTGCTGGGCCTGGTCGGTCTCACTGGGCTCCCAATCGTCCTGGATGGACTTGCAGTTGTAAGCCCGACTATCCTCAATATTACGTACGAACCGCTTGGTGTGGCTGCCTTCGCTATCGGCGTGCTGTTCGTCTTCGTCGACGATTTTCAGACTGTGCAGTTGACAGGAGAGCAGGACGACCCAGTCATTATTTTAGACAATGAGGAGCAGATCCGCGATTTCAATTCACAGGCCCAAGAGTTGTTTCCGGAACTCGATGCAGGTGAGAACTTCGAATCAGTGGTGCCCAGACTCAGTGAGGCTCTTGATGTCTCGGAAAAAGATCCCATCATTGAACTTGAAGATGAGGATAGCTATCGGTACTACCATCTCGGTGTCCGACCGTTCTCGACCGACCGGAGCCGTCTCGGGCGTTCGATTACGCTCACTGACGTGACCGAGCAGGAGGAATATCGACGGGAATTGGAGAAACAGAACGACAGATTAGAACAATTTGCAGGGATGGTCTCGCACGACCTGCGAAACCCGCTGACTGTTGCACAAGGCCGGATTGCATTCCTTCAAGAGGAGGACGATAGCGAACATCTTGATGCGACT
>Ga0306876_100333_pt1 | contig 18099 bp, 18 predicted proteins | sample AntDeeMetagenom1_FD_190420 | JGI IMG/M metagenome (GOLD analysis project Ga0306876, IMG submission 190420) | Saline lake microbial communities from Deep lake, Antarctica - Metagenome #1 (v2) (version 2) | ecosystem: Environmental > Aquatic > Non-marine Saline and Alkaline > Saline | place...
TTTATTGCCTTCATCTTCGTAAAGAGGGTTCCCTCTGGTTGTTGGAGGATCATTAACCACTCCGACATCTACGCTTCCTTCAGTCAGTTGATAACAAACCCTGCTTTCAGGACAACGATCCGGATTAAGCACGACTGCAACACTTTCAAGGCTTCTTCCAAATTCCTCGCTTGAGCTTCTAAGTTCTGCCTCCCAGGAATCTGTATGCTCTAAACCTTCTCCGCATCTAAGATTAGCCATACTTTCCCGAACCTCAGTGTCCGTGCCTCCAGTAATATATAGTCTGCAGCCCGTACGCTTTGCTTTTTCACGCGCACCAGAGCTCATCGCTGCCCTTAAATCCATATTCGAATTGACTTCTGCGTCAACCCTATCATCCATAATTCTATTTGTACTATCCGCAGCAGCTACACTAACTGTAAAAAGCAAGATTGCGATTATAGGGATAAATTTTTGTTTCATAAACCCTCTATAGCCATATTAAGGATATATACTGGCACTGTACCACTGAGAAAGAATAACTAGAAACAGATCAAGAAGTTGAACAATAATAGCAAGCCCCGAGAGGGATTTGAACCCTCGGTCTGTCCCTTACAAGGGGACCGCTCTAGCCAGACTGAGCCATCGAGGCGTGACTTACATTGCAAAATGATTCAGCTAACAGTTAAATATGTGAACCCTGCTAGTTTCGATCTACTACAATAGTGCTTTATACAACTGGATGTGAGTTTCTGCTTGACTGGTAAAATGAATGTTGATATTCAGAAGGTTGAAAAAGGCGATGAGTATTTTCATATCCGTTTTAACGAGCCTGAGATGTTCGATAAGATAAGGACTCCTGACTGGGCCGATACTCTAAGTGATTCTGTTTCTGAAGGAAGCGAGGTCCGGATGGGTCAAATGAAAGACAGTGACGACTGGACGGTTCAGGCTTTCTTGATCAAGAAAACAGTTGGAGAAAATAAAGCAAAACAGAAGGCAAAAAAGATAGTAGAGAAGATCGAGAGTTAAGAACCTCTGAGAGGGATTTGGACCCTTCTAGAGCTGGTTGAAAGCCCTCTGTACCACTTCGTTTAATGCTGGATGGATGTGAATTGTGTCTTTTATATCATCGACTTTGCCATTTCCTGCTTTCATCGCAACCAATACTTCATGTATTATCGATGAGGCATCAGGTCCGATCATATGACAGCCAAGTATATCTCCGTCTTCGGAAGCCAGGACTTTTACAAAACCGTCTTTTTCTTTCAATGCAAGTCCCATACCAGTGTTTTCATAATCATATGTTGATCTGACATAGTTTGTACCGTTTTCCTCAAGTTGTTGTTCGGTCTTTCCAACACCGGATATCTGGGGTGCCGAGAAGATGGCATGGGGCATTGCTGTGTAGTCTACAGAATGGTTGTTTCCTGTCAGAGAGTTTTTGAAAGCCATCTCTGACTCGTAGTTGGCTGCATGCTTGAACATCCAGTTATCGGCTATGTCTCCAATGGCATAAACACCTTCAACCGATGTCTCCAGGTACTCATCTGTTTCGATAAATCCGCGTTCTGTGGTATCTATACCTGCTTTTTCAACATCTAAGCTATCTGTATTGGGTACTCTTCCGGCCGCAACCAACAATTCGTCTCCGGCGAAGGTCTCTTTATTTCCTTCCTTGTCCTCTGCATGGACTTTTATCTCGCCGTTTTCTTGTTTTACTTTACTGGCTCGAAGAGCTAGATTTACATCGTATTTTTCGGAAGCCAGTTGTGTGAACTTTTCTGAGATTTCCTTGTCTTCTCTTCCAATCAAGGAGTCTCCTGCCTCGATTATGGTTACATCAGTACCTACTGCATCGAAAAAATGGGCTAGCTCAACTGCTATGTAGCCTCCGCCGATCATAACTATCCTATCAGGCTTTTCTTCCAGCTTTAGCGCTTCTTTGCTTGTCAGATAACCGACAGAATCAATCCCTTCAATCGGGGGAACCATAGGTCTTGTACCTGCGGCTACAAATATCAAATCAGAAGTAATCTTTTCACCGTCTACTTCTATTGTTTTCTCATCAACAAACTTTGCCTCTGTTTTGTAAAGTGTATGTCTATCAGAGTTTTCTATAGCAGTCTCTATGGCTTCAGCGTCTTCAGCGACTGTAGAATTTACTTCTTCGGTAATCTTCTGGAAATCTATATCGTTTATTTCGGCTCTGATATGGAACTTCTCAGAGTTTTCAACAGTTTCAATTATATCGGCGTGATGGATCAACATTTTCGAAGGAATACATCCACGGTTCAGACATGTACCTCCTAAAGGACCTGGTTCAACAACTGCAACGTCTTTTCCACGGTTTGCATAAGCTGAAGCGATATCCAGCCCTGATCCGGCACCAATTACAATTACATCGAATTCCTCCATAAGATTCTATCAAAAATTTATCAAGTTGTGGAATTAAAGCTATCTGATCAAATATAAACGGTTGAAAAACTATTCTAAAAGCGAATCGTAGGCTGAGGAAAAATCCATATCATCTACATCAATATATTCATGGTTGAAATCGGAAAAAACTGTATCAGCATAAGCAGAAAAAGTTGGAACCTCTATACTGGAACTTTCCAGACCATTCATACGTATCTCTCTGGTTTCATCATAACCTCCAAACTTTACAGCCACATCTCCATTTTTAGGCTTTCTGACATCTTCTCTATCCATTGATCTGAAAAACGGGTGATGGACGTTTTCAGTAAACTCTTCATATGGATTAGATATCATAAGTGTAAGCCGATTTGGTGCCGGCTGGCTTTCTAATTCAACTTGGTAGAAAGAGGAAGTATCTATATGCATATCCACAAAATAATCGTTGGAGCTGAAAATATGGTCAAGGGACTCGATAGGATCTCTAAATCCCGGTTTATCTACGATAGCCCTCCAGTTTTCGGGATCGGGTTCTCCGTATTCACCGATATCGCCACCATATTCTAGATCTGTTGAGATATCAATAGTTTCCGACATCTCTTGTTGACTTAGAGCATAAAGATCTGACCCGACAGCATATATCGTCATATCGGATTCTGAAACATCTAGATCTATTTCAGGTTGTGGTTCAACCATCTTGTTTTTATCAAAATCTCCCATACTTACACTCCCCAAGTGTTTACTCTAGTAAAGTTCTGAAGATTTAAATCACCACTGGTTTGTAGGACCATCGTGATCACCCAGTGAGTTTACCTGAAGCTCTATCTTCCCATCTTTTTGTTTATAGTTTTGATCTACAACCACATTGAAATCGTAACCAGTATCAGGTACTGCAAATTTGTATGAACCGTTTCTTGCAGCTTTAGGTCTAACCGGGATATCGTAATCTGTTTCAGGACTCAAAGGGTTGTATTCTTCTTCAAAATCCCTGTAGAATTCAGCGATATCATCTAGGAATTCAAGAAATCTAGATGCCTTCTTTTCATCGCCTTCAAATATATTAGGGGCTTCAACCCGGTTAAATCCTTTGTAGACTACATCGCCATCCAGAGCCTCATATTCTGGGCTGTCTATGATTTCTTTGTACATCTCTGTAGCGCTCTGACCCAAACTTACATCCATTTCTTGGGCTTCATCTTGTTCTACTACATCTGTTTCAGAAGTAAGTGTTTCCAACACCGCATCTCTATGGTTAACCGGCATGGCGCTGTCAGAGCTATTTGAAACGTTGCCCCCTTCATCAATTATTATGTAAGATCCTTGATCTCCTATAGCTCCTAAAACGTATTTGGTAGCATTGTTTTTCTCATAAACCCCTATTAGACCTGTACCTAGATTCAAGCCGACTTGTCTGATACCTGTAGTTTTAGGCGATTCTAGACTATCGTTTATTATATCCCATCCGTCTTCTTCCCCGATTTTCTCAGGTGTCAAGCTTGAGCGATCAAGTCTAGAACTGTCCTCTAATCCGGAATTAGGATTAACTAAAATTTCTTCATCCAGGTTGTTTGGATTTTGAGAACTATTCCATCCGGCGAAAGACATATGTTGTTACCAAAGAATGACATTTAAAATAGTTTTGGTTCATTAGGCCTCAACTAGATACCTATGTTCAGTTTTAGCCTCTGTTTTTTCAACTGGAAAAAGTATCTGATCCTTACAATATCTTTCAGATATCTGAAAAACCGGTTCTGAACGGCTTTTCCACCGACAGAAAGAATGGCTGTATTGCCCATACTGATCAACAAAGGCAACCTTCCCTCAGAGTATTCTTCAAGTGCTTCAAAATCCGGTCGCGCAATATTTCTGGCAAGTACTCCAGCCTGTTCTTCTGCATTCTGGGCTACATCAAGGTATCCTCCATCAGCATTGTCTCCTAATGCAAACACATTAGAATGTTCTTTCGATGCAAGACCAGAGTTTACAGGTAAACCTCCAGGTCCTGTATCAAAGTAATTCTGGACAAGTCTAGATGCCTGAATACCCCCAGACCATACAACAGAATCGGCTTCAACCTTCTTTCCATCTGCCAATCTTACTGATTGTTTGTTGATTTCTTCGACCCTAGTTCCTCCACGGAAGTTAATATCATGATCGTTAAGATAATCAAGTACTTTCTCCGAGACCTCTTGACCAGAGTTTCCAACAGGTCTTGTACTACCATCTACTATAGTAACATCTATTCCTCTTTCTTCTAGCTCTGTTGCAATTTCGATACCTACATATCCACAACCTATTATAATACTGGATTCCATATCTTCCAGCTTTCTATCAAGGTTCATAGCTCCCCTGATATCATAACATAACTCTGCATCCGATATATCCATTCCATAGGTTGCCGGCTCAGAACCAAGGGCGAGTACAAGATAATCATATTCATGTGAGCCAGAATCGGTCTCAACCTTGTTCTGATCAAGGTTAAACCCAAGAATCTTTTCTCTGGAAAAATCTATGGACGTATTCTCAAAGAAATCACCTAGATTTAACTTGAGTTTGTCTTCCTCGATTCTATCACGGAAAAGATCTATCAAACCCGGTTTATATTCGCTGAAAGACTCTTTATCTATAATTTCTACTTCAAAACCTTTTCTTGCTAGCTCTAGTGCGGCATTGATACCTCCAAAACCTGCACCCGCTACAACAACCTTCTCTGCCATAAGAAAAACCAGTGGCTACTAGTTTAAAATCTCTTTGCTCTAATAAGAGAGTATTAACTTGTTGAGCAAGGATTAGTGTCTCCAAATCAGTTTTCATGGATTCGAAGAACCGAGTTTAAAAGCCTTGTCTACAACTAATTGTTTACAGCAACATCGGCGGGATGGTGTAGTGGACTATCATCGGACGTTTGGGACGTCTGGACCCCGGTTCAAATCCGGGTCCTGCCATATAATTTCAGCCAACAAGTTAGAATTTCATTATTTAAACTGCTTCTTGTTTAATACCGACTAATTAAGCTGCATTCGGTGTTCTACTACACTATCAATCTTATTGAAAAGTTTCCTGTAGCCATAAATGATGGTAAGCCATACGTATATGTTGTTTAAGAGACTGCAATCAACTTCGGTATCATCTTATTGATCTACATTGTCAATTCTAAACTGTGTGTCATAAGTAGCATCGGTACCGTGTGGGCCTCCATAGGCCTCGACCACATTTGTCATTGATCCTTCAATTGCAACAGCATCCTCAAATATACCGTCATCGTCGTCTAGTTCCTCTAAAGGGATAAAACCCTCATCAACCCTGTGACCATTTTCATCTATAATACCATAAGTCAGAGACTCAAAGTCATCCCAATTCGCATGATTTGAGTTTTCTCCAGAAGTTTCCATTACCGGAACAGAATCTCTTTCGTCATATTCAAGAGAAACTCCTTCAATCCTTATATTCTCAAGCTTTTCTTCCGATGTTCTGTATTCTGCGGAGGTTACCGTATTGTATACAGGATTTTGAGCCATTTCATTAGAAGCATTATTTTTGTCTTCTTCGCTTTCTAAAGCAGAACAACCCGACGCAAGAGTCATTAGTCCCGTAGATCCTAGTGCTCTTAAATACGTTCTTCTCTGTATATCCGAATTGCCGCCGTTTTTTGACTCAAAATAGTTCATATATTACTCTGTCGTAACAAATCATTATAAAACTTTTCATTGTCGTCTATAGATTCCGAAACTTCCAATTAGATATGCTTGAATATCGGTTCAAATCCTGCTTTTAATCCAAACTCAGTCCTATGATATAGGCCACATATCACAGAAAACATCTCCAAAAGGATTTCCAGTACCATATATCATTGCTCGGCAGAAATGTGGTATCGCCATAATTAGATGTTTTTGACATCTAAGATTTTCTAAGATCACTTAGGCTTGTTGAAACATACAGTTTTTTAGGCTTTAGATAATTTAGTTTACTATCTATATTATGACCATCTACGGTTATGCTGCGATGAACCTAACTCTCCGAGAACAGGATATAAGAGCAAATCGGGGTATGCGGAAGAAGACTTTTGAGGAAAAAGGTTTACCCTATGCAGGCAAACTAGCACAGCAGAACTGTCAGGACCTAGAGAAAATCCTGGAATGGAATATAGAAAACAAAATTTCTTTTTACAGGATAACCTCAAGTATTTTTCGTTGGTACAGCCAGTATGATATAGAGGAACTACCTAACGCAGATAAGATAAAAAATATTTTAGAAAGAATCGGAGAAACAGCTCAAGAAAACCGGATGCGTCTAACTTTCCACCCGGATCATTTTACCAAGCTCGCAAGCCCTGATGAAACAGTTGTAGAAAAATCTATTACCGAACTCGACAACCACGGCAAGATACTGGATTTTATGGGAATGGAGCGTTCACCTTATAGTTCAATCAACATCCATATAGGTGCCCACTATAGCGACAAAGAGGCCACAGCCAAACGGTTCTGTCAGAACTACAGAAAGCTTTCTAAACCAGCAAAGTCCCGGCTTACCGTGGAAAACGACGATAAAGAATCTCTCTGGAGCGTCTCTGAGTTAATAGAGTCAGTTCATGATCAAATCGGTATTCCAATAGTTTACGACAGGCTACACCACAAGTTTACAGGCCAAAATCTAAGTCATAAAGAGGCTGTCATTGCGGCTGCAGAGACCTGGGATCAGAGACCTATAATACATTACAGCGAGTCCAGACAAGAACACGGTGATGAAGATGCAAGGCCTCAAAGCCACAGCGATTATGTGGATGGACTGATTGAAACTTATGGAAGTGACGCGGACGTCATGATCGAGGCTAAAAAGAAGGAGAAAGCTGTTTTGCGCTACCGTGAGAAAAATGAAGATTATTGATCTAAAAATATTCTAGAAGATAATTTTACTATGGATGATGAAGTTGAAAACAGAAAGTATCGAAGTTTTTAATTATGGACGAGACTAAGGCGTTCCGAAATCTTAATCCCTCTGTTTTCCTTTATTTTCTGGGACGACAGGCTTAAACCATATTTGTACCTGTAATCTTGCTGCCCGCATCTATCAGAATACTTTACCTTTTAATCAATTACAACCAGCTAGATCTGGGATAATTTTGCCGAATAATAAAATAGGAAAAAATATGTTTGATCTATTTCAAGGCCTTTGTTGTTCTCACAAAACCATCCAGTGCTTTCTTCGCATCGGCTTTGGAAAGACCTGACTTGCTGGCAATTGCCTCAACTAGTTCTGCTTTATTCAAGGTATCAGACGTCTTATAGATACCTGTTCGTGCAGATCTCTTCGAGATTGAAGTTCCTGTCATTGAGACAGTGTTCTCAGCTGCATCTATACCGATAAATACATCCGGGCATCCATCTCCGTCAAGATCTCCTAGGTTTCCAGAGCTAACTGTTTTTGAGAGTTCTGCTCCGGCTTTGAACTTAGGTTTCCTATCTGATTTGACCGCAGATACTATCTCACCTTTGCTAGTAGATACTGTTGTGGTTTCCTCCAGAGTGAGTAATCCGTCCCCATCGCTGTCAGGATCCGAATAACTCCAGGTTTGCTGGATGATATCTATTTTTCCCGGCTTGATATCTCTGTCACTGTCTTCACAGTCTCCACCTATACCACATTTTTCTTGGTAAAGTGGATTGGCGGCTTTAGATCATTTATCCTCAAAAATCGGGTTTCCAAGAGCTAAAGTGCTCGATACCAAAACGAGCGTTATGAGTATTAGAAGTTTTTTCATGGTAAAGAATCCAGTAGAATTTCTATGTATAAATAGAGAAAAGTTAGAACAACTAAAAGATAGAAAGAAATCGGGCAGCCAACCCTGCTAACGGATTATCTAACTTTGTTTTAACCTGAAAACTCTGTGAAGTCATTCATTCTATCGCCGTATTTTCTGGAGAGCATTCTTCTGAAGCTTACTTCTACCACCATGAATACTGCCAGTGATCCAGCGATATATCCCCAGTGTTCTAGGCCTAGAGGTACAACCCCAAACAGTCCTGCTAGCGGAGTATAAAGTACAGCTAGATGAGCAATTGTTGAAACAACTAACATTGCTATCAACCATCTGTTGTCGGTTAGCTTTAGACCGTAGTCTCTTCTGATAACTTGGAACATCGCCAGCTCGAAGAACGCCAGTGCCATGAACAACATTGTCTGTGCAAGGATGAAGTTCTGAATGTTCAAGAAAAACAGTGGCAACATTATGAGTGCTGCTACAGGCCCTGTGAAAGCTATCATGGCCAGTATTTTTTTGTCTATAATAGGTTCATCCCTACCTCTAGGATCACGTTCCATAATTCCTTCTACTTTTGGATCCTCTCCAAGCGCAATAGCTGGAGGGCCATCGCTTGCAAAGTTGACCCATAGAATCATTACAGCTGTTAGTACAACTGATTCTGTTGTCGCGAACTGTTCAGGGAACAGGAATCCTCCAATCAAGGTTCCAAGAAATACAAACATTACTTCACCAGAGTTAGTGGATAGAAGCTGGTTTGTAACCTTTCTGATATTATCAAAGATTGCTCTTCCTTCTGCGATCGCATCTCTTATAGTAACAAAGTTATCGTCCTGTAGAATCATGTCACTGGATTTTTTAGCTACATCAGTACCTCTTTGTCCCATTGCAATTCCTACATCGGAGTTTTTGAGTGCCGGAGCATCGTTGACTCCATCTCCTGTCATCGCAACGTTGTATCCCTGGTTCTGCAGAGCTTTTGATATTCTTACTTTGTGTTCTGGAGATACACGTGCAAATATCTCGACCTCTGTTACTTTATCTTCCAGCTCTTTTTCATTCATATCTTCAAGTTCCGGTCCTGTTAATGCATTTTCAGGATCGAAACCAAGTTTTTCGCCGATGGCTTTCGCTGTCTCAACATTGTCTCCTGTTGCCATAACCACTCCGATACCTGCTGTTCTACAGTCATCTACTGCTCCTTTGACTTCTTTTCTTGCTGGATCGATCATTCCCTGTAGACCAAGGAAAACCATGTCAGATTCGATCTCATCTTCATCTGCTTCAAGGTCTGAAACCTGTTTGTGAGCGAATCCAAGGACTCTAAGGGCTTCTCTGGCAAATTCTGTGTTTTTATCTAGTATCTGGTTTTTCCGTTTTTCGGTAAGTTCTTTTTCTTCTCCATCGATGAGAATTCTGTCACATCTATCAAGTACAACTTCCGGAGCACCTTTCATGTAGGTCTTAGAATCTTCTGTGACTACAGTCATTCTTTTTCTATCCGATGAAAATGGGATTGCTCTAGTTCTTTGCTTGTCGTTTTCAAGCCCTGCTTTCATACCTGATACAAGTAAGGCAATTTCTGTTGGTTCGCCTCTAAAGTCTTTTTCGCCGTGGTCGGCTTCTTCTGCGTTATTACAGTAAACACCACATTCTAGAAGAGGTGCTAGATGATCTGGATCGGTCTCATGACCGTCTTTGCTGAATTTGCCTTCTTTAGTAGTTCCTCTGCCTGAAACATCGAAGTCTTCACCCTGGAAGTGAAGTTTCTCTACCGTCATAACCCCTTCAGTTAGCGTACCAGTCTTGTCTGTCACAATATGGTCAACTGAGCCTAGAGCCTCTACAACAGGAAGTCTACGAACTAATGCATCCTTTTTAAGTAATTTCTTCGACCCTATAGCAAGCGTAAGAGTTACAATCGCCGGCAGCGACTCTGGTATCGCAGCAACCGATAAACCTATTGCCAAGAGGAATACTGTCATCCATCCAGCACCCGTAAGTAGCAGCTGAACTAAAGCGACTAGAGAAATTATTCCAATAACAAGAAAACCAATTCTTCTACCTAAAGTATCTACTTCTTTCTGGAAAGGAGTCTGTTTGGTCTCAGCATTTTCAATTTCAGTTGCAATACCTCCTACCTGTGTATCCATACCTGTCTCAACTATAACCGCTTTACCTCGGCCTTTCACGACATGAGTGTTCATGAAAACCATGTTCTGTCTATCAGCGACCGGCGTATCCTCATCTACTACCTCACTGGATTTATGGACGTTTGTGCTTTCTCCTGTCAAAGCCGCCTCATCAGTATAGAGCGATTCTGTCTCGATAAGTCGGGCATCAGCAGGAACTGCATCGCCCGTCTCTAGGAAAACTACATCTCCGGGAACGAGCTCCGTTGAATCAATTTCTTTCTTTTTCCCATCACGTAAAACTACAGTGTTAGGCGTCGACATCTTCTTCAATGCCTCAATTGATTTTTCAGCTCTGTAATCCTGTATAAAACCGAATGTTCCGTTTGCAAAAAGTATTAGAAAAATTATAGCTGCTTCAGTATACTCTGGTTGATGGCCTGGTAGAAAACCTACAAGTACTGAAAGAATTCCTGCCGCCATTAATAGATAGATCAAGTTATCCTGGAACTGTCCGATAAAAATACTTAACATCGAGGTAGAATCTTCATCCTCAATTCTGTTCTTTCCCTCGTTTTCAATTCTTTCTTCGGCTTCTTCAGTTGTTAAACCAGATTCTTCAGCTTTGAGCTCTGAAAATACTTGTTCAACAGATTTACTGTACCAACTCATCTAATTGTATATGTTCATCCTCCAGTTAAAAAATATGTTAATAACCAAACTTTAGCAGATTAGACAATATCAACGACTTTTTCCAAAACAAACCCGTTATAAAACGTTTTCAAGGCTTCTGGACAGTATTTTTGACCAATCTGGTTTTTTACATGCGCCAGTCTAGAGTCTAGGATAAAAGTATGGCTTGGTCTTTACTAGCCGGGGAAAAGAATGGACAGTTTTGATAATTCTGAGCCGGATGAAGATTATAATGAGGGCAAGAGCAGCTCTGAAATGAATAATCTTTTGGAAAATACAGATTCCGATGTTTTAAGAGCTGATGGGCGCGGTTTCGACGGATTTGACAGGCTTGAAAATGAGAGTAAGAAGTATGATAGGTTCAGATCCAAGTATGAGACTCTTATGGAAAAACATATTGAGACCCAAGATGAGCTAAACACCGAGATAAGAGCAGAACATGAACGTGTTATAGAAGAATACGGAGACGTACTAGACCTTATAGATGATTTAGATCAAGAATACGATGAACTAAACCAGGAATACAAAGAACTGATGAAAAAGTATGAGAACGCTGCAGACAGACTGATATATACCTTAGATGATTTTTCAGAAGCTGAAAGAAGCAGTGGAATTAAAGATGTTATACAGGGGTCAGTGCTATTTGGCGCAGGTATTCTATCCGCCGACCAATATTCATTTGGCGGAGCATTTGATTTCTATGCCAATGCAGCTTCAAACTATGCGAACGAACCAGAAACTGCAATCTTGACACTTGGATTACCTCTAATCGGCGCATGGTACTTTAAAAATGCTTTAGGCAGCTGGAACAATTCTAGAGAATTAGACAACGCATCAGATACCTGGAAACACCGCCGAAGTAAGATGAAAGGTGAAAAACAACTAGAAGATATGAAGGATCCGGAAAGTTCAAAGAAAGACAAAGACGATATCGATGTTATAGACAACGAGTGATCTCATCGGAATCTTTAAGGTATTAAGACTAGAACTCTCAGTTGATGGCAGAACTTTCGCGTAAAAACATACTATTAGGAATAATTGGGTTTTTAGGACTTATATCGATCCCTTCATTTCTTGACCACTATATCTACTTTCTTACAGGCCAAATAGAGACCATAGCCAAACAGGGCAGATGGGATCTTGTTTTGCTAAATGTAGTTGGCTTCCTGTTGTTTCTAATTCCTTTAAACTATAGAAGGAAGGCTGATTGGAAGTCTATGGGTATTTATTCGGCGTTTATAGTCTCACTGTTCATAGAAATGTATGGAATACCTCTGGGAATCTATCTCTCAACTCCAGCACTCACAGGTTTTACAGGCTCTCAAAACGTTGTATTCAGTCTTTTTGTGTTAGGCTGGGGATTTGACCTAACACTTTGGATGGTTATAGGCCTCTTAATTACCATAGCAGGAATGGTAATAACGGCTTTAGGATGGATAACAATCTATAGAACAGATAAGGATCTGGTTGATACCGGTATTTACGGTTATTCACGACACCCACAGTATATCGGAATAACTCTGATAGTGATAGGATGGTTTATCGGCTGGCCTACCCCTCTTGCAACACTTATACTTCCAATACTAGTTTATACCTACTACAAACTAGCGTTGAAAGAAGAAAAGGAAGTATCAAAAGAATTAGGAGAACGCAAATACCAGAGTTACAAGGAAAAAGTTCCGAGATTTATCTGAGAAAGAAAAAATCTAAAGGTCGAGGTGTTCTTTCACATCTCGACTTGTACGGTTGTTAAGTGCTTGTTTTATGTCTTCTACTCTCACCGTCTTTCTTCCTTTTCCTTCAGCTATCTCTGTTGCATCTTCAGCAACCTCGCCACTCCAGTTATCTAAAAATTCTCCTAGAGCTGTCGCAGAGTCTTCACTTACACGTTTTTCCGTATTTTCCCTTATTATTAATTTCATACTTCTGATTGAAAATTCCATTATTAACACTTCTACCTATAACATACCATGTTAACCAATACTTTTTAAATACAAGACATCTCTCTGGGCTTCTGAGGCCCATTTAAAACCTCTTAGATGACTGTTGAGTGATTAAACTGCTTTTTAAGACTGAGGTGCTAATTCCGATACGTAAATGGGTCAGAAAACTTCGATTTTGAATTCAGAGTTGGCTGTTAAAATTTTAAGCGCCATTGCTTCAAGGACAGATGGCAACTACTCCACAAATCTAGCAGACGAATTAGATAAATCACAACCTTCAATCAGCAGAATACTCACTGAGCTGAACGACCTAGGCTTCATACAAAAAGGAAAACGAGAGAAAGCACAGTATTATACCGTAAATTACGATAGAATATCCGAGTACTGGTTCAACCAGATAAGTGAAAACTTGAGTGAGAACGGGAAAAACCAGGATCTAGAAAAACTTGATCAAAACAGCAGAGAACTTAAAGAGCTAGCTAGCAAGTTTTTTGAGAACTTTCTAAAAACAACCAACTGTTCAGGTATGACCGTATCGTGTTTGATATTCGATGGTTTTGCTTACTCTATAGGATATTCTATATTAGAGAACGAGAATCTAATAGAGGAAAAGAATTTCCTGAAGTCCGTTATAGAAGGACTGAAGATATACACCGAAGAAGAATTCTCTGGAGATATATACGGATCTATGGCAAAATCAGTTGATGAGATACTGAAATGAAAAACGCCGGCGCTCGGATTTGAACCGAGGAGACCCGAGGGTCAGTAGATTTCGAATCTACCGCGTTCGGCCAGACTCTGCCACACCGGCAAATTATAGGTTTGTCCGGATCTAGACGACTTCTTTAAATCCTAGAACCGGCATTCTATATCTTCAAAACTCTATGGTGAACTTTATTAGACTTCCAGAAACCAGTATTTATTACAGATGTATGATGGAGTAATCTTCGATCAAGACGGTATTTTACTTGACTCAGGCATAAACAAGTTCTACTGGATGGATGAAATCAGAGCCGAACAGGCAAGGAAGAAGGGATTTGATTTCAGCGTAGATGATGCTATTAAGATTGTAAAGGCTAACTCTCCAGAGCCGGTAGAACGACTTCTTCAGAAAAAAGGTATGACATGGGAACACCTCAAAGAAATGGAGCTAGCTGTGGAGAACCGGAAAATCCATAAGATAGAACACGGAGAAATTACCTTATTTCCAGAAGTCAAAAATGTGTTGAATAGTTTAGACAAAAAGAAGGCTGTTGTCACAAATGCTCCTCTTTTAAGCACTCGTATGATGATGCGTTATTTCGGTATCAGCCAGGAATTTGGGGTTGTGAATGCCCCTCATACAGATGATATGAGGAAGTTCTTCAGCAGAAAAAAGCCTAAACCGGTTATGATAAAGGAAACGATGGATAAGATGAATCTGGAAAATCCTCTAATGGTTGGAGATACCGGATCTGATCTTAAAGCTGCTGAAAACGCTGGTATAGATTCTGTTCATATTAATTCGTACGGATTTGAAACAGATGTGGAACCAACATATGTAGCCGACTCTATCAAGGAAGTTCTTGAAATCGTAGAATAGCTATATGTGTTGTATAAAAAATTCATCTGCCCTCTAAATTATTATGAGCGATGAAGAAACCTGTGCACAATGTGGAGAAGAAGCCGTAATTTACCGGAAATATGAGGGAAGAGGTCTATGTAAAGATCATTTTTCTCAATCCATAAACAAACAGGTCAAAAAAACTATTAGAAAAGGCAACCTTGTAGAGTCTGGAGACACTATTGCAGTAGGATTATCCGGCGGGAAAGACTCTGCAGTAATGCTTGAACAGCTGGTTGATATTTTCGGCGACAGACCAGACATCGAGATAATCGGGGTATCAGTACACGAAGGAATCGATGAATACAGAGACGAATCTATTTCTTCCGCAAGAGAACTCTGTGAAGAATACGGAGTAGAACTTGAAGTAGGAAGATATGATGATTACTACGATCTAAAAATGGATGATGTTGCCGGAGCCGGACAGTTAGGTAACTGTACCTACTGTGGTATTATGCGCCGAGATCTTCTAAACAAGCTGTGTAGGGAAGTCGATGCCGACAAGATGGCGATCGGACACAACCTCGATGATGAAGCACAGGCAATTATGATGAATCATCTGAAAGGCGATATGAAGAGGCTTGCACGGATTGGTTCTCGGACCGACTCGGTAAGCCATGAGAAGTTTGTACCGCGGATCAAACCTCTTCTAGAATGTATGGAAAAGGAGATAGCACTTTACTCTCGACTTCATGATCTGGGGGTGATCGACCGTTGCCCTCATGTACAGGAAGGAACGATGAGGCCGATGGTAAAATCATTTTTGAACAAGCTTGAAGCCCAGATGCCAGGAACCAAACACTCTATAGTTTCCCAGGGCCATAGAATCTCAGATCTGGTTGATGATAATCTTGACTGGGATGACGATGGAAATGAACTAAGGGAATGTGAAAAATGCGGCGAACCATGTTCCTCCGACGTATGCAGGAAATGCGAATTACTTGAAGACATCAAAAAGTCAGCAGATGAAAGCGAAGACCACAACTACGACATTAAAGAGTAGTTGGAACTCAAAAACGCCTTTATTTTTTGCGATACTATCTATGTCTTATGGACGATAATCTTTCTGACCCTGTTTTCATACATTATTTCAGAGGGGATAAAGAAGATGTTGATGTATTCCAGGAAATTCTTGAGGAAGACAACGACTTCGAAGCTGTTGATGGTTTCCCTATTGACATCTATGAGTATGATCACAGAAGAGTGGTTTTTATGGGCCGAAATCATCTAAGATTAGTCCAACATGAAGGCGGTAGTTCTATTGACAAATGGTATAATGTTGATACACATCTTGAACAAGAAAAGCCATCTACTGTTTTTGAATATGGAGATTCACCTTACTGGCTAACCCTATAACCATCTATCAACTCATAGAATTTCAAAAAATGTTTTAATTAGGTTTCAGAACTATGGGCTAATGAAAAGAATATCTGCAGATCAGAACGTCGCCAATACTATTCAAAGTGTTCTCCAGCAAATAGAACAACAACAAGAACATGATGAGAGGAAAATTGAACAATCGCTCCAAAATCTAAGAAAACATGGAGGTGTTGAGTTGCACCTCGGCGATCATTTTGAAATCAAAAATATGGGCGGAGAAGCCTATGTTGCAAGCCCGGGAGGAGCTAAAATGATAACTATTGGAAAAATGAAACCTTCTCTAAAAGGAGATATGTATATTATAGGAAGAGAACCTGGAAAAGGTTCCGAATTGGCTTATTATAAGGCTACAGGTTCTGGGATTCAGAAAAGAGATTGTGGTAAAGCCGCCGATGTTACTGTATCCAGATTCGATCTAGCCGTATTTCCTTCAGGAGATAGAGTTAGGCTCTTCAATATAGGTACTAACAAGAGCGATCTATACTTTGAAGGCGAGGTAGAGTTCTAGGAATAACCTCCTAGTTCTGTTTTATTTTCCCTAACCCATTCCAATAAAAACCTCTAAGTATTACGTTGTATTATTGATTTAAGATGAAAGCAGTTGTACTAGCTGGCGGACACGCAACACGTTTATGGCCGATTACAAAAAATAGAGCTAAACCTCTATTACCTCTTGGCGAACAACCGATAATAGATTACATAGTTGAACATCTCGATGATCTTGACGAGATAATTATTTCTACAAATGAGAAATTTGCAGAGGATTTCGAAGATTATGCCGAGGAATTCGACCGCGATAATGTAAATGTAGTAGTAGAAAGCCAGGGAAGCGAGGAGGAAAAACCAGGTACGATAGGTGCTATAATCAATCTTCTCGACGATGAAGAACTCGAAGATGATCTGCTTATAGTCGGTGGAGACAACTACTTCGGACTTGATTTTTCTAAGCTACTTGATTTCTGTGAGGAAAAAGACGGACCTGTAAACGTCGTCTACGATGTCAAAGACTTTGATATGGCCTCTAGCTTTGGAATTGTTGATACGGAAGGCGATGAAATAACTGATTTCAAGGAAAAACCAGAAGAACCTCCTTCCACACTTGCCTCAACAGCCTTCTACTTTTTCCCAGAAGACCAGATCTCGCTATTCAACGAGTATGAAAAACATTTCAAACAGACCGATGTTCCGGCTGAAAAATACCTTGATGAACCCGGAAGACTGATTGAATGGGCACATGAAAAGACAGATATGTATGCCTACTCGTTTGACGGCGACTGGTTCGATATAGGTACAAGAAAAGGTTATCTTGATGCCACAAAAGCAGTTGTAGGTGAGAACAAGATCTCAGGAGATACCAAAAACTGTGATATTGGAGAAAACGTTGTGGTGATGGAAGGATCAGAGCTGGAAAATGTCAATATTGAAAACAGCATCATCTTCAGCCATGTAGAGCTCAAAGATTCTGAAGTCCGAAACTCACTGGTTGATGAGAACTCTGATATTGAAGGAGCTGATCTAAACGGAGCTATTATAGGAGAACACACAACCCTCTAGCTCAATAATTCAGATCAAGACCGTCGAGATCATACATAACCGTGCCCGGAGAAAGATAGTCAATCATATTCTGTTTGTACTGGCTGGCAATCTCTGGGCCATATACTCCCATTTTATCGCCTGAAGCCATAAACTCATAATCGAAACCTCCAACACTTCCGGATTCATAGTAAAAACCGTCCTCAACCGCGAAATCATATATCTCGGTGTTGTCGAAACTATAATCGTTTTCAACCTCGGTTTTTACCTCATCGAAAAGTTCGTCTTCCAGATCAAAACCTTGTCCTTTGACCAGTGATTCAAATATATCTGTTTCATCCGGATAGAACCTTTGACCTGTTTTTTCTCCTTCAGGCAGAATCTTGTTTGTAAGAGCCTGAGTCATTCCTTCACGTATCTCATTCGGAAATTCTGTCTGTGCATAGTTCAAGAAATCTGCAAAATCATCTGAGATACCGTGTGTCTGTTTGAGTTCTTCTCCCAGAAAACCATTGACCTGTTTGGATTCTAATATCTCATGGGTTGAGGCATTCAGCTTCTCTCCTTGAGAAAGTTTCTGGAACGCATAGGGATTTTCAACAAAATCAGTTCTCTCATAAAGCCCTTTCTTCTGAAATCTTGTAGCCGCAGGAACGTTGGCAT
>Ga0306876_100367_pt1 | contig 16709 bp, 13 predicted proteins | sample AntDeeMetagenom1_FD_190420 | JGI IMG/M metagenome (GOLD analysis project Ga0306876, IMG submission 190420) | Saline lake microbial communities from Deep lake, Antarctica - Metagenome #1 (v2) (version 2) | ecosystem: Environmental > Aquatic > Non-marine Saline and Alkaline > Saline | place...
GACTGCGTCTCTACGACGGGCGTGCGCCCATCTGGGCATTGTACAGGTTCGTGTGTGTTATACCAGGCGACGCCGAACCTGGTTGTCTTCTGGTATGGCTCGGCGAGATACCCGTGACATATTTTGGCGGTCGATTTTTCGGTACAGACAACAATTGCATGGCGACCAGCCGAAGATACGTCTTCTATTCTCGATAGTATATTGGCTGGTTTTGATGCGTTGTTATTGATAAGTTCGATAGTAACGGTCTCACACTCGACGTCTTTATTGAAGGTGTGGATCAGTCCGTCATCGGATTGCACGTACAACGCTGGTTGTCCGGATGTTTGGTCAAGTTCCCGGATGGTATCACCATATTTTTCAAAACAGTTTGCTACGACTGTTTTGAGCGACTGGTGTGTTGGCCCGTTTTCGTTTGGGTTTATGTCCATTTGTGGGTCTCTTGGTAGCAGGGTGTAGATTGTTGTCGATTGGTTCTGGTGTCTGTATCTCTTGTTCAACTGTGTTACGTTAGACTTTGGTAGATTCGTTTTTTTTCACAGGTTACTGTTGGGAACTACTCTTGTTGGGTAGATTGTCTATCCTCTCTTGCTTGATCTGTCTCTCCGTTGTTGTAATAAAACTGGGTATAGAGAGTGTATTCTTACCATGTTCTCTTATCAATCCATTCCAACGACTTGGTAAGACTGGTCGACCATTCGTAGCTGAGTTATCATACCGACTCACAACAGTATCGCGCTCAGTGGATTGACGAGGCCGACTCGCTTGTGGTAGATCTGTCGGATCCTATCTTGTTTGCTGATTAATCGTCACATTCAAACATCTGGTGCCGTCCCAAAGCGGTCTAGAGTTTAGCGTTGTAATGAGTCCCGTTCAATCGGTTATGATCTTAGAACTGCGTGCACCCAGTGCACGGTGATTTAATCTCGTGACAGATTTTGAATTAACTTGCGTTCTAACTCTACCGAGCAAACTCTAGAAGACTTTGCAACGCGATCGGTAGTTCACACGGGATCGTTGCGGTAGTACGGAATGGTACGTTTCAATCCATCAGAGAACCTAACCACGGGTTCATATCCAAGGAGATCCTCCGCTTTCGAGATCTCAGCATGCGAATGTCGAACATCTCCCGGACGCGGGTCATCATGTATCGGATCGATATCCGTGTCAAGGAGGTCGTTGAGCGTGGCGACGAGATCGTTGATTGTGACGCGACCGCCGCAACCGACATTGAAAGCTTCACCAGTCACATCACTCTCGGCAGCGAGAATGTTTGCCTGGACAGCGTTATCAATAAACGTGAAATCCCGAGACTGTTCGCCGTCCGCATAAATGACGGGCTGTTCGCCATCCAACATTAGGGAGATGAACTTCGGGATGACCGCGGCGTACTCGCCATTAGGGTCTTGGCGCGGTCCGAAGATGTTGAAGTACCGGAGTGCGGCGGTGTCAATGTCGTAGAGGTCGCTGAACTGGAGGGCAAGCTTTTCTGTGTAGTACTTTGAGAGCGCATACGGCGACTCCGGCTGGGACTCCATGGATTCGACCTTCGGGAGTCGTTCGGTAGAGCCGTATACAGACGAGGAGGACGCGACGACAACTGTGTCGACATCAGCTTTACGAGCGGCATCGAGCACAGTCGCGGTACCCGTACAGTTGGCGTCCGTAGAGGTGACCGGGTCCTCGACGCTCCGTGGGACAGACGGCACAGCAGCTTGATGAAAGACGTAGTCGACACCGTCAGTGACCGTTCGTACTGTGTCAGCGTCGCGGATATCAGCCTCGTGGAAGGTAAAATCCGGAGTATCGAGGAGTTCAGTAAGATTCTGCTTACGGCCGGTCGCGAAGTTATCGATACCACGGACATCGTAGCCGCGGTCAAGCAACGCGTCTGCGAGGTTTGAGCCGATGAACCCTGCGACACCAGTCACAAGTGCAGTGGGCATACGTTCGAGTTTTCGGCGCGGCGTGGTTAGTGTATCGACTCGGAACTACAGGCGAACGACGTGATCGTCCTCGCGATGGCTAGTCGCATTTCGGGCGTCGAAGACGAGTTCGGTCTCGTCGACAATTCGATCGATGTCGAGAGTGGAGTGGTCTGTAACGATGATCACACAGTCTGCATCGTGGAGGTGACCGTCGGTGAGTGCGATCGACTCGTAGCTCTCGTCGCCGACATTAAGGATCGGGACATGGGGATCGTGGTAGTCAACAGCGGCGTGCCAGTCAGCGAGTTCGCTAATAATGTCGATAGCGGGCGATTCACGGGTGTCAGAGACGTTGGGCTTGTAGGCAGCACCAAGGACGAGCACATCGGCATTAGAGAGCGCAGTACCGCGGTCGTTGAGCTGTTCGACAACTCGTGTGACGACATGTTTGGGCATCTCTCGATTGACGGTGTCCGCAAGGTCGATGAAGCGCGTGTCGACGCCGTGCTGATCGGCTTTCCACGAGAGGTAGAAGGGGTCGACCGGGATACAGTGGCCGCCGAGGCCTGGCCCAGGATAGAACGACATGAATCCGAATGGCTTGGTTTTGGCGGCGTCGATGGCATTCCAGATATCGACGTCAAGCTCGTGGGCAATCTGTGCGAGTTCGTTGATCAGCCCAATGTTGACCGCACGGAACGTGTTTTCAAGGAGCTTGACGAGTTCGGCCTCAGTCGCGGAATCGACGCGAACGACCTCGTCAAAGACCGGGTCGTAGAGTGCTTCCGCGCGGTCGCCACAGGCCTCGGTGACGCCGCCAAGTACTTTCGGGATGTCTGTCGGGCCGTACTCTTCATTGCCTGGATCGATCCGCTCGGGGGAGAACGCAAGATAGAGGTCGTCACCGACTGTCTTTCCGTTCTCGGCAAGGATGTCAGCAAGCGCGTCCTCAGTGGCACCGGGGTAGACCGTGCTTTCGAGGATGATCGTACAATCGTTGGGGACGACTGGTGCGAGGCGTTCGGCGGCATCGATCACAAAGGAAAGATCAGGCGTGTCAGTCTTACGGAGCGGCGTCGGCACACAGATTGAGACGCCGTCGACGTTCGTGAGGTCGTCGTAGTCTGTGGTAAACGTAAGGCCGTTCTCGACTGCAGTCGCGACTTCGCCGTCGGTGACGTCCTCGACCGTCGACTCGCCGCTGCGGAGGGTTTCGATCTTGTCGGTATCGATGTCGACGCCGACGACATCGTAGCCCGCGTCGTGCATCGCGAGCGCGAGTGGGAGGCCGACGTAGCCGAGGCCGACGACGCCGACGCACGTCAGAGTTTCTGCCATTAAATCGGTGAATATCCCACAGCGGCTTGAGAGTGTCGTTACCTGGACTTCGCCGTCGTCGGAGAGAATGAGGCTTAAGTCGGCGAGTCACGTCGCCAGACGTGTGACTACTCGATGACGAGCAAACCCCATATCTTTCATCTCATCACACGACTGCTCAAGGGCGGGGCGGAGGCAAAGACGCTGGCGACTGTCCAGGGACTTGATGACGAGTACGAGTTTACTGTCGGATACGGCGCCGAGTACGACCAAGAACAGGTCGATCAGCTCAAGAGTGACGGGATTCCGACAAAGCGGTTCCCGCTGATCCGGCACTACAATCCAGTGACAGCGCTCCCCGCAGTGGTGTCGTTGGCACGATACCTGCGCCGTGAGGAGTTCGACATTGTCCATACGCACAGCACGGAAGCCGGGATAATCGGGCGGTTCGCTGCCGCGTTGGCCGGCGTTCCGAATGTCGTTCATACAGTCCACGGCGTTCCGTTCACCGACGACCGGAACGACGCGCTGAATCGGTTCGTCCTCGTGTGTGAACGGCAGGCGGCGACGTACACCGACACCATCGCGACGAACGCTGACGTGATCGCTGGGGAGTATCTGGAGGAGGAGATCGGGAGGCCCGAACAGTACACGACGGTCTACAGCGGGGTGGATCTGGACGCGTTCGCGGACGCGACGCCTGTAGATGACCTGCCGGGCGGGCGCCCGCGCGTGGTGATGGTCGGGCGGCTCACCGAGGGGAAGGGCCACGGCGTGTTGCTGGACGCGGTGGCGTCGATGGACGGTTTCGACGGGTCAGTGTGTATCGTCGGCGACGGCCCGCTGTTCGACTCGTTGGCGTCGGAGATCGAAGCGCGCGGGCTGTCGGATCGCGTGTTCCTGACGGGGTATCGGGATGACGTGCCGTGGGTTCTCGCAGCGAGTGACGTGCTCGTGTTGCCGTCGTTCCGCGAAGGGACGCCGCGGGTGATTACGGAGGCGATGGCGAGTGGGTTACCCGTGGTTGCGACCGATATCGCTGGGATTCCGGAGCAGGTTCATGATGGGAAGAACGGGTATCTGGTTCCGACGGGAGATGCTGCGGCGGTGCGCGAGCGGTTAGGGGAGTTGGTGGAGGATTATGGCTTGCGGGAACGGATGGGAGAGCGGGGGTTGGAGCGAGTCGAGGCCTTTTCGATTGAAGCGATGGTGGGGCAGTTGGACGGTGTGTATCAGGACTTGCTCAACCGGAGCAAGTGACTTAGTCAGATTCTGGATGAACCTTGCACGGCGTCCGCGATCGTGCAGATCTCGATTTCGCCTTGGTCACGTAGTTCCGCCGCATACGAGAGAATCTCTTCAATGACGTTGAGGTGGCGGTCAGGAGATATCCCGAGATTAAACGGATGGAACCAAAGGTGAAAGACTTCCCCCGTTCGAGCTGCTTTGTCAAGACCGCTTTTGGCTCGTTTTATTTGTGTGTTTGATTGGGTGTACTTCCATGGGCCCGTGAAAGGTCGGAGAATCTGACTCCCTGGAAGTTCGACGAGCCCGTCTCGCTCGTTTGGAACTACTACTGGGGGTGTTGATTTGAGAACTTCATCAGCGAATCGGAGTGGTCTACGGAGGGTATTAGGAAGTCGTTGCTCATACCAACGTGCATCGACTCCCCGATAGAATCGAATATCGTTTTTACGTAGAACATCGAGGTGCCCGATTTCATTCCTCGGAAACACATATGTATCGGGATCGATACCGGCACGGTTTGCTACCGCGAGTGCAGTTTCGACCTCCGATTCTGCTGCGTCTCGTGTACACCCTTCTGCCCCCAGAATCAGTACTTCACAAAGCCGCTTAGTTAGAACGTCTGCTTGCTGAAGGTGTGTCTAAAACCAAACAAGCAGACGGTGAGATCCACGAGGACCAGCTTCTTAACTTTCTCGTCAACCGCCTTGACGAGGAAGTTTCGCTCTCGTTAGCCAATAACGCTGAAATCACTGCTGAAGACATCTATGAGGTCCTCGTCGGCGCTTGCGCCGACGGGACCTCTGTCTCTACGCTCTGTGCGTCGAGCCAGAACTCACCCGCTGGGAACACGGTCCTCTACCATCTTCGGACGAAGTTCGAGCCGGAACGGCTCGAACGAGTCGCTAACACGCTCCTGCGAAAGGATCTCGATGAATTGCTCCCCGAACAGGTGGAGGTCTGCGCAGACCTCCACCTGCGGCCCTACTACGGTGACGAAGACGACACAGACGGCCTCTATCACTCGGTAGCGAAGCGTGGAACCACTGCGTTCCACGCCTATGCCACACTCATGGTCGTCTTTTGCATCGCTGCCGCTCACCACACCGGTGGGTGTGAATGGCGCGGGGATCCCCGCGCCAGACTGAACGCTCCACTGGGACGTAGCTGTCGTCGGTCTCGATCACCAGCCCTGCTCTTTGACAGCGTACTCCAGAGCGGCCTGGGCTTGATCAGGAGCCATGAGGTCGCGGTCCATCGAGACAGTTACGATCAGATCCTGCTGCCTGGTTGTCGTGAGGCCGGGTTCATACTCGGCGATAGTGCCCTAACAGCTGTCGAATAAGGAATGATCGTGATCCAAATAAGGACAGTGCCCGACTCGTTCAGGACCTACTCACGATCTGTAGTACGCAGGTTAGTAGGATCTACTAATTTTCGAAGCTGGTCTCACAAAGTCTGCGCAGCAAATGAGTCAAATAATGGGTCGTGTCGCAAAGTCCTCTAGAGTTCAGTAGTAACTGACTCCCGTGAAGGCGGGGTTGCCTCTGGTGTCCAAACCGAGGTACCCCATGCACGCCACAATCGACGTGCGGTTCGAACTGAGTATCGACGACGACAAAACGCTACCGCTCGCCACGCTTGCCGAGGCCGTCACTGACCAGAACCTCGAAGCAGTCCTTCTCGAATCGCTGGTCGAGAGCCTCGACGCCGCCAGCGTCGAGGCGCTCTGTGGTGAGAAACACGCACATGGCAACGGTGACCAGCGCTTCCAACGCGCCGGCACCGACACCCGCACAGCTGTCACAACTGCCGGAGAACACGAGTTCTCTCTCCACTACGTCGAAGATACAGCCGCTTCCCCAGACGAATCCAGCTACTTCCGGCCCGTCGAAGACGTTCTCGACTTCGACGGGCAGAACCGCTATCAGCAGGACATCGCCGCCAAAAGCGTCGATCTCGCTACCTCGCTCAGCTATCGAGACGCTGCCAATCACGGCGACAGCTTCGTCTCGATGCCGTCGCCGACCACCATCAACCGCCGTGCCAAGAAATACGACCACAAGCTCAAACAGTTCCTTCCAGACTGTGTCGCTGGCACAGACGCTGACGCCGTCATTCCTGACGGGACAAAGTGCCACAGCCAAGACGACGACCGCTCGTCCCACTCCGTCCAAGCAACGCTCGGCGAAGACACCGCCGAAGAGTCACGCTCCCTGCTGGATCTGTCGGTCAACGCTGACTGGGACGAAACTGCCGCCGAACTCGATGATATCGGCGCAGTCACTGACGACGCGACGGTCGTCAGTGACGCTGATAGCGGCATCGTCACAGCCTTTACCGACGAAAACCGTGACCACCAGCTCGATCTCGTCCACGTCGGCCGAACGCTGGGTTACACCCTCTGGGACGATGGCGTCTTCTCCTTGGACCGTCGGAAGGAGATCGTTTCGGAGGTGATCGACGAGGTGTTCCATCTGAAGAACTCTGTGGCGAAGCATCGTCCAGCGGAGGAGTTCGCGGCGATCCGCTCGCGGATCGCGCGAACGAGAGAGCGATTAGAGAAGACAGCGTGGCAACTGGAGCAGTTCGGGTCAGCAAAGGCTGCAGGGTATCTTCGGCGGTGGCTGCCGTCGATTGTGACGTTCGCCGAGCACGCTGTCGAGGGGTTCGAGGTTCCGTGGACCTCGAACCCCGTCGAACGACTGATGGGCGAGGTCAGCAAGCGGTGCAAGAACCAGTGGATGCGCTGGACAGCAGAGGGATTGGAAGCGATACTCCAACTTCGGTTGGTGAAGTACGCCGACCCCGAGTACTACCAAGCGTTCCTCGACGAACTGCTCCAACGTTCGACCAAAACAGCAATCAACTGTGACCTCTCAATTGAGAGTACCAGCGGCAAAGTCTAGACCGCTTTGCAACACGACCAGGATTTTACGCAGTCTCTTCCGGGTAGCCTTGTTCGTGGTTCCATTCCGGTCTTTTCTCTAAAGTTATATCCCAGTCATTTTCTGTGTTCTTAATGTCCACTGACACTGGCCCCTCAAATTCGTCGTAGCCTTCGTTGAAGTATTTTTCGTTGACTGCAAGGTTGAGACTCATATCGCCGTTCTCATACTTCACATCATCAATTAGTTCGTGTACTTCCTTGTTGGCTGGGACCAGCATTTGATCCGGATTGTATTCAAATCCATTATTGACTTCATGACTGCCTGCAAACAACTGGTATCCCATCAACTTGGCGCCGGATGCGAAAAAACTCTCTTCTGCACCTCTGTCTACTCTTCCTTGTATGGCCTCCACATCATGTGGAGGAAGATCTGCGTCGTTTTCACTATCTCTGACACCAGCCATTGTATGTTTGTAAAACTGGTCTTCCGTATTTATTTCGCCAGGTTTGTGGATTGCGTTGTTGTAATCGCGTTTCAGTGCGGCGTTAATGATTTCAATATCTGAGTGGTCGTTTTCTTCTTTAGGTAAAATGATTTCGCTGTATTGGATGGTTTCTCCAACTGTCTGTGTATAATTCATGTTTGAGAGAAGGTCGAAGTCCCAGAGTTCGTCGTCTAGTTCGTCCATTGCAAGGTCTAGTGCTGAGACGATGTGTTGGTGACGTCCCTCATAATTACCTGCGTGGTATTGGTTACTAGCAGTTTCAAGTGCGGATGCTACTCCATCAATCCGGTTGTCAGCTCTTTCCAGGTCTTTTGTTAGATCTTCTACTATAATGGAGTCTGTGGTATCGACAAAATCTTTTGCAGTTATGTCTCGGACAGCGTCAGTCTCACCATAAGCCCAGTTATCGTGAAGTTCTACTCCGTTTAAGAATTTTTCTTCCTCTTTTTCAGTTTCTTCGTCTTCTTGTTGTTTTCTTTCTTCAGGGATTTCAGGGTCAGGTTCAGACCCTCCTTCCAAAGGTGGACCCTCTCTCTGTCTTTGCCTCGTACAGCCTGCCATGCCTATGGTTGCTGTGGTTCCGATTCCTTTCAGGAATTTTCTTCGGGTCGAATTAGGTTTCTCCGATTTTTGCGCCTCAGAGTTGTCGTTGAGCAAGTTTAGTATCATTTTGAGCCTGTGGCCTCCAATATAGTGTTTATTTGTTGTTTCTGACTTAAATAGTTATCTGATATTTAACTACTACTAGATGACAAAAAATTATTCCTTGATTGTTGCATATAGTTACTATTTTCCTATATATTACATCTAATCTTCGATTGATAAGCATAATAGAACGAAATAAAAGTTGGAATATTGGCTTCAGGACTTGAAAAGCCCGATCTTAGTTGAAATCATTCGTTAAATCTCTTTTTCCGATATTTTTAAGTTAAAAAACAAATATTTATTTTCTATGAAGAAGATTATTTTCCTAGTACTGTTAATATTGTTAACAATAACAACTGTTTCAGCCCAATATGAATATCCAAGTTCTGAGACTGTCGAGTATGGTGGTGAAACAACATTTGAGTTTACTAAAACAGCGGGTGCGAGTGATGGTTCACTGAGGGCAAAGTTTTGTGGAGAAAGCGTGCCTTATTCACAACTATCTCCAAGTGGAGGTCCTAATGTTGTTCAATATCCTATCTCGATTTCAATAAATGTGCCTAAAGATGCGCCGTGTGGTATAGGCCAACATCAGGTAGAATTCGAGGTAACATCAATAGATGGCCAGAGTACAGAAATTGTAGGCTCTATGGATTTAGAAGTTGAAGCTAAAGGAAATATTAATCCCCATGCAGGACCGTTTTTGTACATAGTTAGTGATATTAACAATAATAATAAGCTTAGAGGTTTCTTTTTCTCAAATAATCTCTGGGCTAGTAATATAGGTCCTTGGAACGATGCGACATACGCTTCGAGCAATTGTGCAACTACTGTAGGGTCAGGTCCTTGTCTTCGTCCTGCGGTTATGATTGAAGAAATAGATAGTTCTAATGGTGATGAGTTTGCATCATGGGTTCCCGAAACCGGCGCAATAATGGAGTCTTCGACATCTGGAAGTATAGAACAGATAATAGAAGGTGAAGCCAAAGGGTCGCGTTAAGTTTGGCGTGAATTGTGGTAGACGGCGAAGGCTTCGAGCCAATTTTGAGCTGTCTCAAGCGCGACATTGCTGAAACTATTCGCAAACGATGATGTTCGACGTTCTATTTCCCAAAAGACACGTTCGATAGCATTCCGATTTCCATGCCGAATCACTCGGAATCGATAGCCATCTTCAGCGAGGACTGGTCCAAGGTGACATCCTCCCCGGCGTGAACGCCGGGGCTTCCCGTACCGCAGGTGGGATATTTGCTGGTCTACGACACGGCTTGTTCTCTCGTGTGAAACGTCCCGCTCTCGCGGTCGAACAAGTATGTCGATGGCTGTGCCACACAGCCGTTACTCCTATCCTCACCGTGAGGACTCGGAGTTATCTTCTGCCGCATGTTCTCCGCCCCGTTGCAATCCGCGTTCCCAACCAAACCGCACGACGAGCAGACGTACAACCCACGCTCGACACGGTTCTCCTTCGTGTCGTCACCACAGTTCGAGCAGGTCTTTGAGGTGTTCCACTCGTTCTCCTTCAACACCTCGACACCGTGAATCTCGCCTTTGTACGCGAAGTACTGGTAGATGCGGTCGAACGCCCACGAGTGCAACTTCTTGGTGCCGTCCCAAAGCGGTCTAGAGTTTAGCGTTGTAATGAGTCCCGTTCAATCGGTTATGATCTTAGAACTGCGTGCACCCAGTGCACGGTGATTTAATCTCGTGACAGATTTTGAATTAACTTGCGTTCTAACTCTACCGAGCAAACTCTAGAAGACTTTGCAACGCGATCCATAAACTGCACGTGCTTGCTGATTCCGATTCCCCCGAAGAGGAAGATTACCCAGAGGAACATCTGTCGGTGACGCATCCCAGTCCCGTAGTTGGCGGTTCCAACGCCGTAGAAAACGACTGCGAGTGCAAGACCGACGAGTAAGCCGACGGTCGCAGAGAGATTCTTCTGACCAAGTGAACGGACGCCCCATATCGCTGCGATCGTAAATGCAATGCTGCCGACTCCTTCCATACTAATGAGAAGGTCGGGAATCGTCTCGATCATCCATGGGAACGGGGCGTAGAGGAAGTACGCCGCGCCGACCCAACTGAATGCCCCTAGTTCGACGATACTCCGCGGTATCACGTCGGGGAGATAGACGGCACGACCCTGAGCTCGAAGGCGACGTGTACGCGCTAAAAATTCGATTCCGTCTCGGATAACTGGACGCGAGAGTACGAGCGCGACCGGTGAGAGCGCGAGTCCGAACCCGGCGGTACGCTTCGATATATACCCATTCTTGACGGCGTAGACTGCGACAGCCGCGCCGATAGCTGCGACATAGATGAATATATTGTCATTCCGCATGAGTAGTGCGATGTGGAGTAGAACGGCCGCTACCGCATAAGAGAGCCATTTGGAACGATGTCGGTAAGGGAGTATTAGGAGGCGTGCTGCGGTAGTCGTCCCGAATAGAACGAAGGCCTCTCGAAGTAGCGTACTTTGGACGGCAACGATACTTGGATAGAAAATCATCGGAAGCACAGCAATAACACCTGCGTGGTGAGAGTGATAGTAGCGAGCAAGGAGATAGACGTTATAGATCGCGAACGCGCCGAGGAAGGCGTTCCCAATTCGGGCGTAGAAACCACTCGGTCCGGGGAGGAGCCAGAACGGAGCAAGAAAAGTACCCCACAAGGTATAGATATCGGCAGAAGCTAACGGGAAGAGAAATTGAGAGAGATCGATCGAACCGCTCGTGTATAGATATGGTTCTCCTTCCTGAATACCCTGAGCGATCGCCTTTGCGTGATTGCCGAACCCCACTGCATCTACCTTCGAGCTAGGATTGAAAGTAGTAGTGGTGGTTACGCCTGCAGCAATGACTCGAATACAGAGTGCGATAACGAATACTGGAATCGCTTGTTTCGTTGCTTTATTCATACCAGTAGAGCTACCGAGTATCGACACGTGTAGCGGGATCGATCTGCGTGCTCTAGGGTTCGACTCGGTGTATTTAATTGAAGTGGAATAAGATGGCAGTACGTGTATTAGGAGAACCTGTACATCTATACTTAGAATACTATTATTAGAATTTTGTCTAATCTGTTGCAGATCCGGTTGGAGAGAAGGAGATGCTAAACCAAATAGTGGTGTTGACGGCTACGAGGTTACCCCTCGAATAAGTTCGACTAGTTTTGGGGCAGTAACAGACATACAGTACTTCTGCTGAACCCGATTAAATCCATTTTCACCTAACTGACGTGCGAGGTCTGTATTGTCAGCGAGGTATGTTAGTCGGTCTACCCATTCATGATGATTGGACGCGAAGTATCCCGTTTTACCTTCACTGACGATAGACTCATTCATACCAACTGGTGATGCGACGACTGGTTTTCCACAGCCCATATACTGAATTAGTTTTAGACCACATTTACCGCGTTCCCAGGGGCCGTCCTGAAGCGGCATGATTCCAACGTCGAACTCACAAATCGAATCGACTTCTGTTTCTTCTGACCACTCGATCATCTGGTTTGGTTCCACCTTGAATTCTTCTCGTCCGGAACCAACGAAGGCCAATTCAGCATCCCGTTCTTCACAGACAGTCTCAAGTGCCTCAGAGATTCCTTCAACGTAGTGGAATGTAGAGGGGGATCCGATCCAGCCGATTACAAAGGGATCTACGTGATCTGGGAGAGACCTCCGGTATCGGTCTATATCAATCACGGTTGGAATCACTTCGACGCGAGATGCTCCGGCAGCACGTGCTCTATCAGCTAGGTACTCATTACCCGCTACGACAGCATCAGAAGATCGCATCACTACGTCAATTTTGTCCCCCAAAATCGAACGGACTAGTATATTCTCTGACTGGTCGTAATTATGGAACACAGCATCGTCGTAATCAACGATGTAGGGAGTCTCTCTCCAATCCAGAATACGTTCGAACGTAGCTGGAAGATAGGGGAATAACTCTTTCTCGAGGAGTATCACATCGTATTCGTCGCTGTTGAAGATTGTGCGCACCCGTGAGAGATACTGCCGAATAACGCTAATGGGGGGTTTTCTATTGCTCTCGTATAGTTTTTCTAAATACGAATCATCAAAGAGAGGTTTATGTATACAATTGATTCCTACTTCTTCGAAGTATGGGAAGTACTGGATGAAACGATATCGACTGCTAGCCCCTGTCTGAGAGTACCTAGTCAAGAATAGTGCTTTGATATTTTTATCAATCATGGTAATGTTTTGAGCCGTGTTTTTGAAGTTGAGATATCGATTCGGCATATCGCTTTATAAATAATATCGTATAATCCACGACATATGATAACTATAGAGATTATTAATATGTCCTTCGGAAATATTTAACCCTCAAGTGGAAAATTGGCAAATGAAATATATGGAAAATCTATATTCTATCTGTATAGTTCTAAATTCCGTAAAGAAATTGCAGCAGAGAATTTCGATAACAGACTACTCATTCCTGGTGAACCCGGTTAGTGATTGTAATACAGGATAACCGATCGAGTCGTCAATCTGCGAAGCAGTTTCAATATCTGTCGGAGTGAATGCCTTTATTACACGGAGCGTGATTAGATAAGTTCCACCAATCACGATTGGCAACATAATTGCGGTCGCGAGTTGTCCCTCATTAAGCTCTGAAACCACCTTCCCGAGAATCACAGACGGTAGAATCGCGAGCCAGATGGAAGCTAATGGAGCAGTAAGCGGATGAATTGAACGTAATATATAAATTTCGATTACACCTATAAGTCCCGTAAGTGTCAGTGCAGTTCCTGTCGCGATTCCTGCACCCAGAGTACCGAAATAAGGAATAAGAAGGACATTCAATACGCCGTTGACTGTGACTAAGACGAAAGTATTGATAAGAGTCAATCGAGTGTGCCCGAGCCCTTCAAGGACCATCCCTTCGGGACCGAATGACGCATTGAACAGATAACCTAGTGATAGTGCAACAACAGCGAACGCTGAAGTAGAGTACTCTTTTGTAAATAAGAGGGAAAGATACGTGTCTGGGGCGATAATAAGCGTTACTGCAAGGGGAAGAGTCAGCATAGTAATCCAGCGAGTGGCTAGCTGATATAGATCTCTCAGTTCAGCGGTATCAGACTTGTTCTCCGCAATCATAGGCTTAAATACAGGAGTAACTGCAGTTAGTACGATCAGTAGGTTCCCAGTAAGTAGATATGCAACGCGATACTTACCGACATCTTCGGAATTCAAAAAGAAGCCAATGGCGAAATAGTCCATCTGCCCCACGAGTGAATAGATTACCCCTGCCAAGACTAGCGGAAGAGAATAGGAAAGCAGCTCCTGATTCGATACTGACGATGATTCAGTGCTCCGAATCCACTCCGCCTCATAGACAAAGAAAGCGAAGCCGCATAGAATGGCAAAAGTAGCGCCGAGGAGGTATCCCCCAACTAATCCCAAGACACCACCCCCAAGAGTAATTAAAATGACGGCCCCCAACGTCCGAATAAGTGGGTTAAGTATATCATTTATAATCACTCGGTATTTCATAATCTTCATACTATTGAATATAGATATAAAAGTCCGCAAAATAGTTTGTAGAGGAATTAAGAGGGCGAGATACGGTAGAATTGTTGAAATTTCAGGCACACCAAATGCTGCTGCTATTTGCTCTCGTAATAGAAACAGAATCAGCGACCCCAGAATAGATGCACCTATTCCTATTAAGAATGTATTCTGGAGGGTTTTCTTGGCTTTACCATAATTATCGTTGTTCAGAAATTGTGGAACAAAATAATCAACTGAACGATATATATTCAAGCTAGCAAATCCTTGTGTGAATAGGACAACTGAGAGGCTGAGAGTGAATATTCCATATTGTGAAGGGGTAACTAACCGTGTGGCTGCTGCGACAAAAATGAAGCCTAGAAGCTTCCCGAAAAGATTTCCAATAAAAGTAATTCCGCCTTGAGTTGCCAACTCTTGAGCACCGGTATCTTTCGACTCGTCCATCTTTTAGTTGAGGTAGCCCATATCACTTAGCTGATCTTTGAGCTCTGCCGCCTCTTCATCGTTCCACACTCGTTGCCTCTCCGCCGACTGTCCGTACTCGTTAGTCTCGCGGATACCGTGACTGCTCAAGATCTCCTTAGAGAATATTTCGGTAAGCACCGATCCGTCCATCGATGTTGGAATCGGACTTCTCTGAAGGAGGAGAAGAGTTGGTGCAATATCAAGCACGCTAGCCCTGTTAATTTCCCCTGTTCTGAAGGACGGACCACTTGCGATGAAAATCCCGTTCGTACGATGATCACCGGACCGCTCGTGTCCGTTCTGTGCCGACAGCTGGACAAGCGAATCTGAACGACCACTTTTCAAAGTATACTTCGGCTTCGTGCGGACAATGAGGTCCGGAGCTTCGTCCAACATCCAGCCCTCGAATTCCTCATCACTTCGAATTACCGACTCAACAAGTTTTTCGCCTGTCTCCGGGTGGCGAATTGAACGAAGAGATGCTCTAACCTCTTCAATGACCTCGTCGTACTGATCCCGAGGAACGACACCGTCTGAAAATTTATCCTTAACGTTGATATATATGGCTTGGCCAGAGAGTGTGGTAAAGAACGCCTGTGTTTCATCCCAGACTACGTTTCGATGAGTCTCATCTTGAAGCGACTTCCCGAACAGGAACCAAGATTCAGGAAGTATCGATTTAATTGTGTTCCCGAGACCAGCTTGCTTGATGGTTCGCCATCCGGTTTTGATGGAAGATTCCAGCACTGTATTTACAACGTTCGTTCCTACTGTTGGCGTTCGTCGTGAAAGGAATCCCTCGTCTTCTAACTGCTCCTCAACGTAGATGTCATAGGCAAGAGATCCGAAACCATGATCCGAGAGCACGATAACGTCAGATTCCTTCTCAACTTCATCTAAGAGCCGACCGATACCACGGTCAACAGTCTCGTAATACTCTTCGATAGCACCTGCTAGGGGTGAGTCAGGGTTGTATCTCGGATGAGACTCGTCGAAGTACTTCCAGAAGAAGTGTTGGATGCGATCTGAACCATCGTAGACGGTCATCGAAACGTCCGTATCGTGTTCCTGGAGAAGTTGGAGGAAGAGGTCAGTCTGATTCTCGGCAACCTGAATCAAATCCTGCTTGAATGCTTCATAGTCCCCGGCCTGCTGTAATGACCAATCCTCGAATAAATTCTCAACTGGACCAACCTGCTCGGCCACTGACTGTGGTGTGGCGAAGTCGTCGACTATACTCGGAGTCGGAAACCCAGTGACCATAAAACCGTCCACGTCATCTGGCGGATATGTAAATGGAACCTTGAATAGACCAGTTGTAACGCCCTCGTCGTTCAATATCTTCCAAAACGGGGTAGCACTGCGGTCAGCGGAGTTGATCGAGCGTCGATTATATTTCTCGTCAAATGTACTAAAGTCAAAAATTCCGTGTTTCCCGGGGTTCGTTCCGGTCTGAATCGAATTCCAAGCAGGCGGAGAAACTGGAGGAGTAATCGATTCCAGTGGGCCAGAAACACCATCCTCCTTGAGTGAAGCGAGATTCGGAAGTTTTCCGCGTTCGATCAGCGGATTGATGACGTCCCACTCACCTCCGTCAAGACCAATAACGAGAGTATCCATAGAGGAAGAAACACGACCGGGTTTATGAAGCCCGCGGAAGTTATCGAAAAGACATTAATGTAATGGGATAAATCACCACCAGATGATCCAGGACGTCGAAGTACGCGACCTGCAAGTAAACGTCGATGAACGCGGCCACCTTGTGGAACTCTTCCGGGAGGATTGGGACCTCTATGACCCCGATCCGGCGATGAGCTACTACTCAATGACGTACCCAGGAATCACTCGCGCATGGCATCGACACAACCGCGGGCAGGTCGACCACTTCGTCTGTCCCAAGGGACGCATCAAAGTCGGTATCTATGACGACCGCGAGGACTCGCCCACCCAGGGTGAAGTCGACACCTTCGTAATCGGTGAGCACAACCAGCAGGTCATCCGAATCCCTGGTGACTGCTGGCACGGGTTCAAAACGATTAGTGATGAGCCCGCTTTTCTGATCAATATGCCGACGAACCTCTACGACTACGAGGATCCTGACGAGGAGCGACTGCCGTGTGATACGGACGAAATACCTTTAGACTGGGATGAGCTACCGGACGAATAACTAA
>Ga0306876_100385_pt1 | contig 16224 bp, 4 predicted proteins | sample AntDeeMetagenom1_FD_190420 | JGI IMG/M metagenome (GOLD analysis project Ga0306876, IMG submission 190420) | Saline lake microbial communities from Deep lake, Antarctica - Metagenome #1 (v2) (version 2) | ecosystem: Environmental > Aquatic > Non-marine Saline and Alkaline > Saline | place...
TTGAAAAAGATAAATTGCAGGGGCTTGATGGAGAAGGCGACTCTTTGTGTGACCGCCGCGGATATAAGGGGGGACAGCTTCGACTTTTAGGTTATCGTATTATTACGCCCTACACCCTGTTTTATCTTTTTTAAAGTGCGAAGCAGAACCAAAGGTCAGCGCTTCGTAGAGGCCCCTTAAGTGGGTAGGATTTGTTACCCGTGAGGGAAGCGCTGGGCAGCCCAAACTGGTCTAGGAGCGCTTCGTATTTTTGCGCAGTCCGAGCTAATAGTAGGAGTTGGCCGCGTGCGGCCAACTCCTAGCGCGTCCCTCCCCCCTACGGGGGGGGGTTGGTCTTTACACCTTAATTGAGTCGGATTTGTCCGTAGAACAAATCCGCCTGCGTCCCTCACGGGTTGGGTCGGATTTGTCCGTAGGACAAATCCGACCCAACCCGTGAGGGACGCGACACCGCTGGTAGCGAGGCTAGGTTCGCTCTGACTTTAAGAATTGGCTTCTGCCAATTCCTACGGAGCGCTTCCGTAATATTTGCTAGGAATTGTTCCAAGCTAGAATTCCACCGTAGAGTGGAATTCTAGCTTGGAACAATTCAAACGCTCGGTCGGTATTTGTAGGATTTGTCCTACGAACAAATCCTAAGGACGGCCCTATATTTAAATTATTAACCTATCCCCCTGAGGGGGGATAGGGCTGCCCTGGACAATTAAGCATCATAGCTATAAGCTATGCTAGCTTCGCTAGCTTCGCTAATAGAGTGTCAATTGTCTTTCGCCAATTAAAAGCGAACCTATCGTCCGCTCGGACGAGACCCGCGAGTCCGCTCGGACGAGACTCGCGGACGGGACTCGCCCCGTGAGGGGTCCGCTCGTACAAAAATTAGACGCCCCGTGAGGGGCGCGCCTACCTCTTTAAAAATATTTATATATAGTGTTAAGTGCTTAGAGGATTTGAATAAATCCAATCTTCGCGTCATAGCTGGTGGGCCCATATATATGGGCCCAGTTCCAATTTTTAGGTGTTAAACATCTAAAATATAAATAAATTTTTAAACTTTACTATTTATAAATACGCTTTTTAACAATTTTATAAATTGAATGTAATATGTATCTTATACCAAATAAATTCTTTTTATAATTTATCGAATAAATTTATTATTAATTTTATACGATAAACTCTAAGATTTTAAATTTATCTTACTCGCTAATAAACTCGGAGCGCCCCTCACGGGGTCCTGTCCCGAAGGGACCCGTCCCGCCAGGGGCGGGGGAGGCGCGTCCCCCGCCCCTGGCGGGACGGGTCCCTTCGGGACAGGACCCCCCTTTTCTCGTACGAGCGAACGATCCCCTTATATATATAGGGGATCGTCGCTCCCCTCACGGGCCCCCCTCACGGGGAGGGGGGCCCCTAAGGGGATCGTCGCGAGTACACGAAAACATCGTCGATAGAATTTTATTCGAGAAACTCGAAGATTTTCCCCCCTTCGGGGGGGAAAACTTCGACTTTGCTTCTATTAAGCTTTAATATGCATCATTTGCATAGCTTAAGTTTATGTACTTGACAATAGAAATGTTACATAAACATTTCTATAAAGTCAATTTTTTTCGAATAAAATTATATACCGTGTAAAAATTGCTATAAATAGTAAATTTACCCCCTTATATCCGCAGGGGACGGGATCGACTATGGTTTCTTTTATATATATAAAAACATCGTCAATAGAATTTTATTCTATAAAAAGCGGGTAGTGGAACTTTAGTTTTTTAGTATTTACTATTTAATTGGGTATGCTAAATAGTTATCCGAGGGGGGATACCGCTCGCGCGCGTAAACTTGTCTTTTCACAGCATTATAAAATTGCTGTATTGTGTTAACTCTCCACAAGTTTTTTCACTTTAAAAATGTACAGTGATTTCGGGGATAAATCAATAACTTTCTCTAAAGTATAGGGTTTATTGGCAACTTCTTTAATTTAATTATTATTAAAATAAACTTAATATTAAAAAAAATAATAGTGTCATTTAACTGACATGATATATTTATATCAATCTATGATATATTATATCATAGTAACAATAGATATTATATATCAAATAAATTGATTTTTAATCATAAAAAAAAATGAGAAATACCTATTCTATCTGTATATAAAACGATAGTATATAGACTTTAAAGTTTGAAGTAGTATACTATAAAAGCGTTAGAAAATTAAGGAACTTTATCGAATAAATTTCTATTGACGATGTTTTATAGGTCCCCCTCACGGGTCTCCTGCCCCCCTCACGGGCCCCCTACGGGGGGTCCCCGTGAGGGGGTCGCTTACCCCCCCTTCGGGGAGGGACGCGCCGCCCCAGCGTCCCTCACGGGTAAGGTCGCTTACCCCCCCTTCGGGGAGGGACGCGCCGCCCCAGCGTCCCTCACGGGTAAGCGCTCGGATTTTTGTAGGTTCGCTCAGCGAGCGAAGCTCTCCGACCTTCGCTCGGAGAAATTGCGTACGCAATTTCTGCGCTCGGAATTGGGTCGGACCCGTCCCGCCAGGGGCGGGGGAGGCCTCCCCCGCCCCTGGCGGGACGGGGGCCTCCCCCGCCCCTGGCGGGACGGGTCCGCCGGCTTCCCTCACGGGTTGGCGCCCCTCACGGGGCCAATTACGACTCTACTCGCGAACCTATACTCGCGACTAGCGAGGCTAGTCGCGAGTACACGAAAACATCGTCGATACCGTAACAAAATTCCTATATATAGGAATTTTGTTACGGTATCGAAATTTATTCGAGAAACTCGAAGATTTTCCCCCCGAAGGGGGGGGAAATCTTCGACTTTGTTGTAGTGATATTCAACTATCCAGCTTCTTTTATCGAAGAAAATTATATATAATTTTCTTCGAGAAAACTCGAATATTTTCAATATCTTCGATATTGAAAATATTCGAGTTTGGTGTGATATTAAGAACGCACCTAAAATAGTAATAGAACTATTGATTTAATATAAAAATAAATATTAACTGTCCTCATAGAGTGCCTAGCATTTGACCACTAAAGTTTAATATTTATTTGAATTAATAAAATATTAATTAATAAAGCGGCCGTCCCCCTTATATATATATAGGGGCCCCTCACGGGGGCCGGGCTTCGCACAAAGACCAGATGCATCAAAATTGTGGTTGATAGTACTATAAGGGTGGGTTAAATAGTGATGTACATACGATACTAGCCGGGCGGCACAAGCTGGCGGGCCCCTATATATGGGCCCGCCAGGGCTTCGCTCAGTCTTCTAGTGGTTCGAAGCTCAGCCAGCTGTATAGGGTTATCCTACAGTAAAGGAAAAAAATTTTTGTCCGGGCTGTCGATTAAGCTCGGAGGTAGCCAACCCTAACGGGTTGGCGTAAATTCATTACGTGCGAGGGCCGCTTAGGCCGCAGATAAAGTGCGAAGGTAGCATATCACAGAGGCGCTCGGATTTGTCGAATCCCACGTAATTGGCGTTCGCCTCAGAATTGGGGCGAACCCGTGAGGGAGGCGACCTCCGTCGGATTTTTGTAGGTTCGCTCCCATATATATGGGAGCGAAGGTCGCAAAAATTGCGTGCCTCCCCCCCCTGCGGGGGGGGGCAACCCGTGAGGGAAGCGCTCGGAATTCTGGATCGCCTCCCTGACGGGTTTGCCGTCCCTCCCCCCGTAGGGGGGGGAGCAAACCCGTCAGGGAGGCGATCCAGAATTACGACTCCCCCCAAAGGGGGAGCGAACCTAGACTCGCGAATAGCGAGTCTAGGTTCGCGATTAAAGGGACCCTCACGGGTCCCTTCGACCCCGTGAGGGGCGCTCCTTAAGAAGCGACCTACGGGGGCAGGAGACCCGTGAGGGGGACGCACGAATTTCGCCTAATATATTATGTCCGCGGTTTTTCTCCATATCGCAGACAATATTAATCCTTAAAAGGATTAATATTGTCTGCGATATGCAAAATCCTCAGGACGGCCCCCCTCACGGGTCTTTACCCCCCCCCCCCCCCCCCCCCCCCTACGGGGGGAGGGGGGCCGTCCTGGACAAATCCGACACAAAACCTACTAGGACCCGTTAGGGGGTGTACGCCTCCCTGACGGGTCCTACGCGTGTATCGAATTTTAAAGCGCACCTCTGCTAAGAGCAGACCCCTATCTTCTTTTTAGGTGCTAATGTAGAGCACTAAGTAAAAGTCGAATTTTTCCCCCCTTCGGGGGAGAAATTATTCGAGTTTTATCGTACGAGCGAACGATCCCCTTATATATATAGGGGGGGAGCGACGATCCCCTATATATATAAGGGGATCGTTCGCTCGCACTCGAAGGGACCCGTGAGGGTCGCGCCTCCCTCCCCGTGAGGGGGGGCGCGTAAATCCCTTCGACAAGCGCTCCGTACCCGTCCCGCCAGGGGCGGGGGAAGCGACCTTACCCGTGAGGGACGCTGGGGCGGCGCGTCCCTCACGGGTAAGCGACCCCCTCACGGGGACCCCCCTACGGGGGGAGAGCGGACCTAAATAAAATTCGATACCGTAACAAAATTCCTATATATAGGAATTTTGTTACGGTATCGAATTTTATTCTATAAAAGGAGCTTAGGACGTATTAATATGTAGTAATGCAATCGCAAAGCGAACAAAAAATTATAAAAGAAGGATTATTTATATGATTCCTACTCTTTCAGTAGTTACATCCGTTAAAGATTATTTAGAAGTGGTTCATAAATTAATTGAATATGATTCGGAATCATATTCAAAATATACAGAATTAGGTCCTTTAGTAACTTATATTGTTCTTTCATTAAAAAGCTTTTTAATGGATTTTATTAGTTTGTCATGGCTTAAAAACATTTGGAGTTTACCTATACTTATACCAGATATAAGTTCAGCTATGATTTCTGAAATTTCAGTTTTAGATGGTTATTTTCATAATGCATTTCAATTTTTGGAAACGCCCGCTTTAACTCCTAATGAAAAAACTATAGGCCTGATAACTGGTATAGAGAAATTTACTATAGGTCTATTAAATAGCTGTTTTTTATTTCTACCCACAAGCACAGCCCATATTATTACTTTAAGACGTTTTGTTATGCAAGGACTTGAAGCTGGATATATTGCAGGTTTAGGTACTATAGCAGGTAATGTTTTTTGGTTAGCAAGTGTAATTTTAGGTTGGCGCTTTTTTGTAATTCCTTGGTTATCTTTAGATATTTTAAGATATGTACTAGGTTTTGCATTATTAGTTAAATATATGTGGGATAGTTATAATGAACGAAAAATGGTATTAGAAGATATATCTAAAAGAAAAATTTTCTTACTAAATTTTTTACTAGCTTTAACAGAACAAACAAGTATTTACCCTTTTATTAGTAATATATCAATTAGTCCAGAAGCCTCTATTTTAGAAACTTTCCCTTCAGATAATTATATACAATTTCTTTTTATTCATGTTAGTTATTTATTAGGTATAGCGGTGGGAAGTTTTTGTTTATTACAGTTTACTTGTTGGTTTTGGGAAAACCCAGCCTTTCAATTATATATGTGGGTTATTTCCTCTTTTAAAGTATCCACAAGTTTTTATTATAAAGCATTAAACTTTATGTTTTTATACTTAACAATGTTATCCGCAATTTCTAGTATTCCTTACTATGGATTAGATTACACTATAACAAATCCTTTAGGATTTGTTAATGATGATAGACTTATCCAAGATAAAAGTATATTAGAAACGTCCTTTTTAGGTAATAAAGCCTCAGATCGTAATACACGTCGTAATCGTGGTAGACATGGTCGTCGAGAACGTTGGAAACGTAGAATTCGCAAATATAGAACTTTCGATGCTTCTTTATATGACCAAGGTATTTATGATTTATTTACTATTGAAGATTTAAATTATGGTTTTGATCGTTTTTGGTTACGTAGAAAATTAAGAAATCATCGAGTAAGATTCCGATTCTTTCCTGGTCCTTGGATGCGTTCGTTCAAAAAACAACTAGCAAAACCTCGTTTAGAGTCATATACAGGTCCACGTATTGAGTTTTTTAGAATTTTATTTGAACAAGTATATCATCCTTCATTTCATGGTCGGGAAATTGGCGCAGGCCAAGTGCGCGCTAGTAATTTGCCTCCGCAAATACCGACACGAAGTCAAAGTACTAACATAACGTCACCTCTTTATACGTCTGCTTCAACACAAGGTTCTAATACTAAATCATTAGCAGGCCAACCTTCCTCCTTATATATAGGTGGAGACACACGTAATTTAAATCTAATGGGTATTTCTAATAAAGAAACTAGTGGCGTACTAAAATATAAGGGCCCTTCAGGTGTTATCTCCAATAATAATCAACTAAATCAAAACACTTCACTTTCTACCATTACCACATCTGCTAAAGGAATGTATGGTATCAAGGATAACCTTATACATGAAAATTCTATGTTAAGAAAATTTGTACGTAAATTAGATAGTAGATTAAAAACTGCCGAAATTGCCCACAATCTGGAATATAGCACAAATAATATTCCGCCAAAAACTGCAACGTCTAATAATTTAGAGTTAAAACAATCTAACTCTTTTAAGAAAAATACTATCTATTCAAAACGTTGGAAAGAAATATTTTCAAAGATTTATCATGAACCTAAAACACAAATTCCAACCTCTAATCTTTTTTTCAAAAATGTGCACCGCAATTTTTATAATAGTTCTTTAGCATTGCCTAATAAAATGAATATCAGTGTTTTAGATTCTTTAGACCAAAAACAAGCCAAGCAAATATTAAAAAGAAATAAAGAATCTATTAAAAAACAAAGTTCACGTATGAATACATTATCAAATAAAGATTTACAAATATTACGTTATCGCTCAACTCTTTCATTACAAGAAAAAGAAGCAACTCCGGCCCCATATAAATGGGCTCCTGGTTTACCTAATTATGGAAAAGAACTTACAAAAAATACACCTATCGTCCGCTCCCCCCCCCCGAAGGGGGGGAGCACGGACGATAGCCTTGGTGGACCAGCGCTAAGCGCAAGCGCTGATATACGCGCTAATGACACTCGCGAGTCACCTTCCCCGTTACCAAATTCTTTGTTAACGGGGGAATCGACGTTTTCCAATATATATAGGAAAACGTCGACGGATAGGAATTCTCTCAATAAGACGGATGATTCCAAATATGACATTAAATCGCAACAACCTTTTGTGTTGTTACATCCACTAAAATTTTACCTTCAACAAGAAGCGGCGCTGCAACGTAAATTACGTTATTATACTCCAAATATTTTTAGAAAATTTTCTGTCGAAAATAATGCTCCTTATTTCCGTGTAATGATGAGACGTTATTTTTATAATTATAAACCAACAAATCGTTGGGAACGTACTATGAAAGTAGGTAGTTTACGAAAAGCACGTAGAAAAACAACAAGAACTCCACGAAAATTACGTTTACTCGCGAGCGAATCCCGCGAGGATCGGATTAGTTCCCCTTTTGGGGGGACTAATCCGAGTGCAGAATTGTCGCCCCCCCCCATAAATATGGGGGGGACGGTAAGCCCGGCCGCTAACTTAGCTCCACAATATCTTTCTACGGAAGGTGGCGTTGGCCCATATATAAGGGATCCCGCGTCTTTATTGAGTGCAGGGGGCCCTCACGGGTCCCCCCCCTACGGGGGGAGTCCCCCCCTAAAGGGGAGGGCGGCGCCCACTTCATTAACTTCTAATGGGTCTCCCTATAAACAAACTAACGGGAAAAATCTACTATCAGATAGTGGTATACAACAAACATCTGATTTAGCGCAAAGAACTCAAAAGCCGACTTTTAATTATTCTGTTGTCAGTAAAAAAGCTAGTCGCTATCGTTATCAAATTTATAAAGATGTAATGCAACATTGGTATTATAGTCCTTTTAATAGACTTTTATTAAAATTTGATGTTGATAGTTTTATTAGACGTCAACCTAAAACACATTTTTTAACTTCTAAAGAAGAAAATTTATTACATTTACGACGTTTTTTCTTATCAGAACATTACAATACACTACGTTGGTATACCAATATGGAGCATTATAGAACAATGAAAACAAAAATTGGTGGTTCTAAAAGTTTTTCTTCTCGTGCTTATAATCAGCAATTTGCAGGAACCTTTAAAAAAATACGACACTTATTTGCAATAACACCTACAATTAATAGTGCGTTTCCTTTTGATAGTAATCTATCTAATATTGTATTAGATAAAGGGTCAAACGCATCAAATGTCAAGTCATTAGGGGTTAATTCGAACAATTCTAATATCAATATATTAGAACCTCAAAAAGATACTACTGTATTAAAATTTGACCAACCATTATACAATGAGTACCCTAATAATTCTAAAAATCCTCTACTAAATCCTTTAGTTATACATGAAGAATTATTAAGTCCTTATAAATTTGTGCCTAGTGAAGATTTATTAACACAATCTCAAAAAGTTGTTCGTGAATATTTAAACAATTCTTCTCAACTGCGCAAAAATTATATTAAACAATTAGTAGATAACAAAAATTATGCTTCCTTAACATCTTTTCTTTATAATGGTCAGAAATTACGTGGTAATAAGCCCACCACTAATGAAACCAAATTAAGCTATCAAGAAAAAGATTATTTATTAACTTCTGTCGAAAAAGAAAACATTGAAAAACAATATAATTCTCCTGCAATACAAAATATTCTACGTCAAAATCTTAATGAAATAGTCGCAGCACCTTCTCCTTCAAAAGTCGAATTTTCCCCCCCTTCGGGGGGAAAAGATTCGAGTTTTCTCGAAGAAAATTCAATAGAATTTTCTTCGATAAAAGGAGAAACAACTAAACCATTACAAGCAAATGCATCTTTAGAAAATTTATATACCACTTTTCTTAAAAATTGGAAACGTCGTGTTAATAATCAGGAATCGTTAAAAAATTATCTTACACGACGTATAGATAAACGTGAAAAACGTAAAATTAATAAAGAAAAAACTTTACAGCAAAAATTAAAAACATTAAATGATTGGATTTCTAACTCTAAACCTGTAAAAACAATAGATAGAGATGTATCTTCTCCCACTTATGATAAACAACAGCGGCCGGTCCCATATATAGGGGACCAGCCGGGTGCCCTCGCCTTTAGGGGGGGCCCTATATATACGTCCCCCCCTTATTTAGGGGGGGAGGGAGCACAGGATTCTCAATATATTACCTCTGGTTTACAAAAAGCAATTGCGGATGGTATCAATACTGCTAATGCAGAAAATGAAAAACGTTCTTCGTACGGAGATGTTAAAAAATTAGACACATTACGTTTGTCTCAAAAACAGAAGCTTAATCGTGAAATCCAAGTAGCTACCCATAAGCTTCACACAATAACAACTCAATTAGAGAAAAAACCAACATCTATTAGAACGATCAACTATCTTAAAAACAAAATATCTACAATATACCAAACTTTTAGCAATACTTATGGTGGATTATCTTTATTTAATTCCCATAAAATTACTAAACTAGTTAAACCCATTAAACTAAAAAGTTTAAATAATTGGCGGAAAAAACAACGTGCTATAGGTAAACAAAAACGTTTACGCAAAGAATTTAAACTTTTATTAACTAAAAAACAAACAGCGCAGCAAACGGCTTTAAGCCTACCAAATCGCAAAAAACGTATTGATACACCTATATATAAGCAAGGTACAGTAAATTTACCATCAACTTATACATCACTTGACTTACACAATATTTTAGCCAACGATACAACTGAAAAAAACTCGTTCTTTAATAATAATTATATTGCAAGTTTTTTCAATTTTAAACGTGAACGTTCGCCTCAACGTCGTTATCGCGTACGTAGAAATCGTGGTGTTTTTAGAAAACGTAATCTAGGAGATTTAATGAAAAAAGATATTAAAAATTTCTTTAATAAAAATATAGCTCGCTTAGGTACGGCAGAAGATCGTGCTAGACCCGTCAGCGCCGCTATTCGAGCGGACGATACTCGTGAGAATTTATCTGATGCATCTTTAACACCTGCAGATATTGTAGACCGTAATCGTTTCTATGCTAAAATGCATTCTCTTAAAGGCGGCGCTACGACATATAAAGGAAATTTTCTAAAAGATGAACGTATTTTACCTACACAAGGGCCTACAAATGCAAATGTGCTTCAATTTAAACAAGCACGTGTAAAACAACGTAAAAATAAACAACGTAAACTACGTTCTTGGAAACAAAAACGTATGACACTTCGTGCTTCTCAAAAACGTCGTAAGTATTTAAAAAGACGTCGTTATTCAATTAGTAAAATACGTGTCTTAAGCAAACAATTTAAACGTGTAAAAAGTAAACTTGAAATTCATAATTGGTGGTGGAAACAATATTTACCTTCTATCCAGGCATCGACGGATGCACTATGGCAAATTGAAAAAGATAGACTTATTCAACAAAAACTTGCGGAATTATCACCTCAAGAAATCATGCAACGTGATTCGGTAACAATTAATAATCAATTACAAATAGGTAATAAAGATTTTAAACCTTTAGCGTTACCTGAAGCAATGCGTATTCAATCTACTTTGAAATCGGATACTAACTTATCGAGGGAAAATAATATTCAAATTTCAACTCCAAATAATAATTTATCTAGTATACAAGCTACGCCACAAAATAAAGAAATTCCACAAAATAAAGAAACCCCACAAATTCAAATTGTTAATCAATTATATGAAAATTTATTAGTTAATAAAAATTTAACTGGCGAGTCTAATAATAATAATACTAATAATACTAATAATCTTGTGGGTAGCTCAGGGGTTCACCGCGGACCCGTTGGACTTTTACCTAATACTTCGTTGCCTTTTTATGCTGGTTGGGATGAATCTTTAAGAAAATTTGTAGTAACTAATCGTTTATTATCTCGTCAAGATGCTGGTTATGAAGTAGATAAATCTTTTATCGAAGAAAATTCTATTGAATTTTCTTCGAGAAAACTCGAATATTTTCTCCCCGAAGGGGAAAAAAATTCGACTTTTGTTTCTCCTAACAATAGTGTCGCGAAGCCTGATATATATAAGGGGACTTCGCGCGCCAGTAATACCGAAAATGCGGAGCTCCGCCAGCTCCGAGCTAATAATTCTTTTGAAAGTGATTCTTATAGTAATAGTATAAGGCCTCCAAAAGAGAAATTTACAGAAGCACCTCTAAAAGGAATGAATGCTGCTACTACTTTATATTGGCAAATTCCGTTTACAACTTACGATCCTGATCAATTCTTTGCATTAGGTATGGATGGTTTTTCTCCTCTTGGTTGGCGCAAAATGCTTTTCCGTCATAGTATCTTAAAAACATGGTTAGGCGATAAAACAATGCGTAACAAAAAGAAAGATTCAGTGTCTCCTACCACATTTAGCGGAGAATCTACTATTGGAATAAAAAATAGTATTAACCATCAGGATTTACTTAGTACACTTCAAAAGACTAAAAAAGGTTCGTATTTAATTAATAATCGTGATAACAGTAATCGTCAAGATGGGTTCAATACATCACGTCGCTTGAAAAAACGTTTACTTCGTGTTAAAAAGCATCCGCGTACTCCTGTTTGGTTTCCGTCAGGACCTTTATTAAATCAAGTTTTACCAGTTCATTATATTTATGTTTTTTATAAACGTACTAGATTACCTCGAAATCGTTACTTAAGTCGACGTTTATTAAGCGTAAATAATATTAAGAATAGTGAAACTTTTAATGCTCTAATTTCTTCTAATCCTTCTCTTTATAATTATGATTTTACTTTAAGAAAACGTTTAAAACCAAAACGTAAATATCATTTAAAACATGATTCTTCCATTGTTATTCCACGTCGTCTTAAGTTCTTAAATTGGATTCAACAAAACCCATTAACAGACGATAAATTCCAATTTTCATCACAACAAGATATTAATTCTTTAATACGTTGGAGACCTTTATCATCTAAAAAAATCAATAAATCATTCTCTGAATTAATGAATGAACAAAAAACTTTAAGGGCTAAACGTCAACAACGTCTTGCCGGAGTGAGTCCAATGGATCAACCTTCCCTTCGTGTAAAACAATTAAAACGACGTGTTCAAAGACAAGTTATTAGAGCTGTATGGCGTTATCGTCCACGAGCCGGTGGTTTCGTATGGCCAGGTGATTATCTTAAGTTAGAACTTACGCAAGCACCTAAACTAAAATCCACAAAAATAAGTTCAGATAACTTACAATCTAATATCTCAGATCTTACGCCACAAAATAAATTACGTAATACATCTGAATCCAATCAAAATGTGGACACGTTACCTAAACGAAAAACTAAACGTAAGAAAAAGCGTACTTTAGTTGAATGGCAAGTTCAACCTAAAAAGTATCTATATGCTAAGCATAATGCTAAAGTTCTTAAGAAAAAATTAGAACGTGCGCATCGTTCAGGTAATACACCTCTACAACAAAAAGGAAAAGTCGAAGTTTAAATATCGAAGATATTTAAACTTCGACTTTTCTCGTACGAGCGAACGATCCCCTTATATATATAGGGGATCGTCGCTCCCCCCCTTATATCTATAGGGGGGGTAGGTTCGCTCGTAGAGTCGGACCCGTGAGGGTGGCATATGCGTCTCCCCCGCCCCTGGCGGGACGGGTTGGCCCCGTGAGGGGCGCCAACCCGTCCCGCCAGGGGCGGGGGACGCCGGCGGACCCGTCCCGCCAGGGGCGGGGGAGGCCCCCGCCCCTGGCGGGACGGGTCCGACCCAATTCCGAGCGCGTCCCTCACGGGTTTGCGTCCCTCACGGGGCAAACCCGTCCCGCCAGGGGCGGGGGACGCGTCCTCCGTCGGATTTTTGTAGGTTCCCCTCACGGGTCTCCTGCCCCCCTCACGGGTCCCGCCCCGTGAGGGGGTCGCTTACCCGTGAGGGACGCTGGGGCGGCGCGTCCCTCACGGGTAAGCGACCCCCTCACGGGGACCCCCCTACGGGGGGAGAGCGGACCTACAACTCGCAGATCCCCTCACGGGCGAACCCCCTTTCTGAAAAGGGGGTTCGAAGTCTGCGACTTGCGTCGGAATTGTCCGCCTCCCCCCTGCGGGGGGGGGCGGACAATTCCTAGCGCTTCCCTCACGGGTTTGCCCCCCCCCGTAGGGGGGAGGGACGCAAATTTAGCGACCTCTGCGGCAGGAGAAGCGCAAGCGCTCCGGACCCGTGAGGGATGCGACCTTCGCACTGAAGCGGACCCGTGAGGGATGCGACCTTCGCACTAAAGCGTCCCTCACGGGTAAGCGACCCCCTCACGGGGACCCCCCTACGGGGGGAGAGCGGACCTACGGACCCGTGAGGGCGCCTCCCTCACGGGTTAACCCGTGAGGGAGGCGAAATCCTACCCAATTCCGACTCTCCTCGCGAACCTACAAAAATCCGACGAAGGTCGCATAAATTGCGTCCCTCACGGGGCAATTTATGCGAACATAAACTCGCGCATAGTGCGAAGCGCCCCGAGTCTATTCGCGAGTACGAGTTTCTCGAATTTTAAAATTTATTCGATAAACTCGCATATTTTTAAAAGTGACTTTCAGAAGCAAGACTTCCTTTAAACGGACCTTGGGTATAACCACCTAACATTTTAGTTTTGCTAGTTTTGCTAGTTTTGCTAGTTTTGCTAGTTTTGCTAGTTTTGCTAGTTTTTTATACCTTAAGGCAAAATGTAAGGGAGGGTGAATACTTACTCTTTATAATTGTTTACCCTCTCTTACATTTTACCCTGTTAAAAAGTAAATATTACAAAATCGATTAAAGAAGAAAAGGGGGTAACCTCCCTCACAGGTTGGCGTCCGGATCTTAATTGTCTAGGACGGCCCTATATATATATATATATAGGGCCGTCCTCAGGATTTCGGCTAAGCCGAAATCCTCCAGTGGAATTGGGAGGTATTTGTCTACCCGAAGTAGGAGGCCCCCCTGACGCGAAGAGCCCCCCCAAAAAGGGGGTTAACCCGTCCCGTCAGGGGGGCCTCCTACTCTCATAGCACCCTTTCATTCCAACCTTTCATTATACCCCTTTATTCCACCCTGGAGGGTGGAATAAAGGGGTATAATGAAAGGTTGGCACAAATCCGCCCAAGGCAATTGGAAAAGTTATGCCAGAATATCGCTCGCTTATTTTTAGGTTTTAATGGATGTAACTTCTAAAAAGGTAGATAATCGCTCTAAAACCCCTTTATTGGCCACTTGTTAACAACTTTCAACCGCTCTAATTGAAAACCTTTTAACGCATAAAATTCATTAATATGTCTGTTTAATCAGATTTTAAACAATTAAGAGATAGTGCACGCAACGAATATCCCGTCAGGGGGACGTAATCTTTTTATCGTACTCGCTAATAGACTCGCAGCGCTTGTCGAAGGGACCCGTGAGGGTCGCGCCTGACGCGAAACTCCCTTCGAGTGCGCGCGAACCTACCCCCCCGAAGGGGGGGAGCGACGATCCCCTATATATATAAGGGGATCGTTCGCTCGTACGATAAAACTCGAATATTTTCCCCCCGCGGATATACGGGGGGGCAAAATAAGACTTTTGAGAAAGGGGGTTCGAAGTCTGCTACTTGCGTAGGAATTGTCCGCCCTCCCCCTACGGGGGGGGGCGGACAATTCCTAGCGCTTAATTGGCGTACCCCAACCCGTGTCCGCCAGGGGCGGGGAAGCGCTCGGAATTGTCCGCCTCCCCCCGTAGGGGGGGGGCGGACAATTCCGACACAAGCGCTCCGGGGCTATTAACGAGTACGATAAAAACTCGTACTCGCGGACCTATTAATTTTACCCGCTTATATCCGCGGGGGGATATAGAAGATATTTAAAACTACGAGCGGACCCCTCACGGGGCAAGTCTCGTCCGCTCGGATCGTCCGAGCAGACGATTCTACTTTTTATATATACGTTCGAAATGGTCTTTAACTGAGTTATGGTCCATATAAATAGTACTTTCATGTCGGACGTTGTATCTGAATATTCGTGATCAGACGGTGGACAATCAATATCCTGTTAATGTAGGGCCTTATGCTGCGGTATAATCTTAACTTTCGGGTGGCTTGTGGCACATTTGACCCATTGACTTTATTATAGCTCTTAAAAAGTTAGTTCTCTTTGCTATTAAACGTGCTTTTGCACGCGGGGTCAGTAAATTTACACCTAATTTAAATCATTACAATTGGCCCCCGTGAGGGGCCCCCTCCACTTTGGGGGGGGGAGGCGGGGGGCCCCTCACGGGGGCCGCAACGGATTTTTAATTATTTAGATGAAGAAGATCGTTTGGTACAAGATATTCTTTCTATTAAAATTGATTAGTGGGGGTCTAAAATTAAATTAAATTAAGAATTTAATAAATGTTCACTCACCCCCATATATATGGTATATGGGGGTGATCTATTTTTAGATGAAACGGTAGAATAGACTGCTTTACTAGCTCTTCTAAAAGAAGGTTTATTTACATCTGAAGCTGACTTTGAATGGAAATACGCGGATGAAGATTACCCGCTACTCTATTTAATAGGGTGCACCTGTCACTTATATGATATAGAATATATAGATAAACGATATACGAACTCATCGTCTAAAGGATAGGACAGCGGTCTTCGAAATCGCTAGTGTAGGTTCAATTCCTACTGGGTTCAAAAAAAAATTGTGGCGTGTAAGCAGAGCGCCCCGTGAGGGGCGCGCTTCGAGCACTTAAAATAAATCCTCAAGGGGGAGCAAATCCCGTAGCGTAATCCGTCATAATGTGTATAATTAGTTGTTTCCCTACGGCCCTTAAAAATATAGGGGAAGTATTAATCCTCCGCACGGCCCTATATACAAATATACAAAAAGCTGACCCACTTAAGCACGAGTGCTAAGCGTCCGTCGTAATTTTTAGGATTTGCTTTTCCCTCCGGCCCCCTTTATTTTTAAGGGGGGGGGGGGGGGGAAATCCGACTAAATTGAGCGACCTCGCCTTGGAGTAGCTACCCACTACTTTTGAAGTAATCCTCTATAGATAAGGACGTGTTCTTGGCTACGACGTCTAGTTTTCTGCGAAGAGAAGACCTTTTTTTGGCCGGAGCTTCCACACACCCTTTATTGTAGGTCCCCCTCCCTTATATAAGAGGTATCCTGCCCCCCTCACGGGCCCCCTACGGGGGGTCGAGGTCGCTTATTAAGCTTTAGTGCGAAGGTCGCACTAAAGCTTAAT
>Ga0306876_100389_pt1 | contig 16165 bp, 17 predicted proteins | sample AntDeeMetagenom1_FD_190420 | JGI IMG/M metagenome (GOLD analysis project Ga0306876, IMG submission 190420) | Saline lake microbial communities from Deep lake, Antarctica - Metagenome #1 (v2) (version 2) | ecosystem: Environmental > Aquatic > Non-marine Saline and Alkaline > Saline | place...
GACTCCCGGTACGCGCTCGGCCCGCCGGCGTACTTGTACGTCCGTCGCTGGCGATGTTGGAACGTCGCGACCGGCTCACCGTGGTCATACAGGGCGAAAAACCCGTATTCGTGTGGCCCGGCGACGTACTCTTGGACGAGCGGAACGTGGCCGTGGGCGTCGCGCAAGGCGATGGGGTCGGCGGGTGTTCCGGGGTCGTGATAGCTCGTGGTTCCGATCTCGTACTGGGCCGCTGTCTGGCCCAGATACGCCGGCGCGGCCACCGTATACCGCGGCTTGATAATCACCTCGCGGTCCCAGTCGTCCCACTCGTCGACGAGTGCGGTCTCCGGGGCCGCCACGCCGGCCGCCTCGGCGGCGGCGAACAATTCCGTGCGGTCCTGGACCCGGCGGAGCGTGTCGAAGTCCGGCCACGGGGTCGCGATTTCCTCGGCGATTGTCGTCTTGACCCTCGCCAGCGCGTAAATGTCTTCCTCACGGACGGGAATGATCGTCCGGACGTCCTTCCGCTGGGCGATGGTGACCAGCGCCTCCGCGTACGCAGTGAGGTCGTCGGCTGGGTCGGGTAACCCTACGAACTCGTCACAGTAACGGGAGCTTCTCGCGGGCGTCTGCGCTGCTTCCGAGCCAACGACCGTCGATATACCGCGGCGCCCAAGCGACCGCACACACGTCACGCTGCTCGGCGCGGTCACGCCAGGCACCAGTACGCCACCCTCACCACCATCGCCATGGTGTGTCATGTCACTGGTGAGTCGTCCTCCCCATTTCGTTACGACGCTGCTACGCGTTGGTATCCGATTTTTCGCAATCGGCACTCCCTGTGTGGAACACGTGCGCCAGGCGAAGCGGGTGGGATGCGATGGCATAGCCGCATCCTAGCACGGGGTGGGTCTGCCGTGCAGCGCCGTGGGGCACACACCGTCACTCGTTCGCGCCGCACCCGCTCTGCGGGCACCGTGTCCGGCCGCCCGGAATCCTTATGCGTGGGTATCGCTCACCACCCACATACACACTCGTAGTTCCGGTGGAACTGCCGCGTACCATCCATGAGCAAGTACGACGACTTGTTCGACGCGACGGCCCTCGACGACAGCGTCTTCGCTGATAAGAGCGCGCTCGACCCGCTGGCCGCACCCGACGACATCGTTGCCCGCGACGATCAGGAACGCCGGTTCGCGACCATCCTGCAGGGTGTCCACCAGGGATACTCCCGACGACAGTGTCGATATACGGCCCGCCGGGGACGGGCAAGACGACGACCACCCGCCGGGTCTGTCGGGAGTTCGCCGCCCGGACCGACGAACTGGCCGTCGAGTACGTGAACTTGAAGGAGTGTCGGTCACTCTTTAGCGCCGCCAACGAGATCCATCTGGCACTGACGGGCGAGAAGCGGGGTGCCTACGAGGGCCTCGATGGCGTGTTCGACGGCATCTGGAGCGCGCTCGAGGCGTACCCCGCGTGGACGGTGCTCATTTTGGATGAGATCGACCACATCCAGCACGACTCGAACTACGACCCGAGCGATTTCTTCTATCGGTTGTTACGCGGCGAGGGCAAGCTCACACGGGATATCCAGCTGTCGGCGTGGCTGCTCAGCAACGAACTGCTGGAGGTGGACCTCCGCATTGATAGTCGCGTCCAGAGCGCGATGAGCGGCGAGGACGTGTTCTTCCCGCCGTACGGCACCGACGAGTTACGGGCGATCTGCGAGCCTCGCGTCGCCCATGGGTTTCGGGACGGGGCACTGGCAGACGACGTGGTCGCCCACGGGGTCCGGGAGGCCGCCCAGCGATGGGGCGACGCCTGCAAAGCGTTGCGGCTGTTCCGCCAGGCCGGCGAGACCGCCGACGAGCAGAGGCTCGACGCGGTGACGACGGACTGCATCGACGCGGCACTCACGACGACCGAGCGGGAAGCAGTTATCGAGAAACTCCAGGGGCTCCCACTCTACCATCTGGGCGTCCTCACGGCTGCGGTCGCACGGCGGACGGGCGACGGTGCCATCGTCCAGCCCGTCACGACGACCCAGATACACGAGCGACTGACGGCGTCGTCGACGCGCGCCACCCTCCAGTTGGGCGAACGACGGATCCGCGAGATCGTCACCGACCTCGCAACGATGGGGCTGGTCGACACCTGGGTCGAGTCACGAGGGCGCGACGGCCGGGTCACACAGATCGAAACGACGCGAGAGACGGCCGCGAGCAGGTGGGCAGGGCCCCCTCTCGCAGAGCGGTCTCGCCGACGCGGCCATCGCGCGACGAGTCCGACGGGAGCGACGAGGAGGCCGTGGCGGACTCGAGCCGCGATGGCCGCGTCGGGTTGCTGGTCGGGGACAACGCCGAGCACCTCATCCGAGAGTTCCTCGGGTACAAGGAAACCGACGTCGGCACGACAAACGCCACGGATCACTGCTTGGACGCGCTACGCTATGCGTGTATGGGCGTCGCCGGTGGTGGCGAGCGCCGGACGATCCCCTCGACGTGGTGAGTGGGCGACCCCACAGCGCGTGGGGACTGCCAATTCGGGAGCGGGTGGCGAGCGCCCGCCGGTCCGCCCGCGGCGGGTGGCCGTCGCAGTACCGGCAGCGAGCAGGGTGCGCTAGTCGCGGTAGGTACCCCACGAAGTGGGTGTCATCGAAGCGTTCTCACACCGTGATGGGATCTTCCCGGATTGTCTCTTCAATCTGTCGGGCGACACCCGCGCGCGAAACCCCCCACCGGCGGAACGGTCATGGCCGCAGCTCGCGTATGTAATGAATGATCGACATGCCGGGAGCGACGGGGAAGACCAATAGCGAGCGAGTACAGGAACTCTACGATTCGTTCGCCGAGGGCGACTTCGAGGCCATCAGAGACATCATGGATTCCGGTGTGGAGTTACACGAACCAGCGGGGATTGCTGGCGGCGGGACGCACCACGGCTTCGACGAGATCGTTGAGAACGACTCATCGACTCGGAACTGAGTGGGTGGCTGTGTCGGTCGTCCCCGAGCGATACGTCGAAGCCGGTGACACCGTTGTTGCACTACATACGTGGCGTGGGACGGCTACCAAGACGGGGACGTCAGTAGAATACCCGAACGTACACGTCTTCGAGTTCGAGGACGGGAAGATCGTGCAGTGGCGGTCATACGCTGACACGGCGTTGTTCAACGCCGCGCTCGACAACTAGCCTGTCTGGCCGACGCGAACTGGCACTGGAATTCCCGAACGAGTGGTGCGTGCACGCTTCGATGACACACTGCCTGAGTAATGACTCGCTCTTCTCCCCAGCTGCAGTCGCTCACGCTCCTCGCCGACCGTTTGGAGTACCTGGGGTGTACCCCACGTCTCATTCCACCCGCGCCAGAGTCCGAGCCCTATCGCTGTTCCGGCGCGATTGCTTCCTCGAATGTGCAGTCTGGACACTCGACTTGAATGGTAGCGTCTACCCCGCCAGGGAACTCCCAGGTCTGTTCGAGGAGCGCGCCACATTCTGGACACACGCTGGCAAGTGCCATAGTGGCACAAGAACGGACAACCTATTAACATTAACTAGTTGACGGGTTCCAGGTGCCTCCTCGATGGCTAGAACGATGTGCAGCCGATGCGGTCGACGTTTGGTGGTCCGAAGGTGGCCATGGTCGTCGCGTCGGGGGCCAGGCTCGGGCCGGCCGCAGCGCCCGCGCCGTCGGCTGTCGCTGGCAGCTCACCCACAGCTAGGATGGAGTCACTCACCGTGTGGTCGTGCGTTCGGTCGCGTGGAGGTCGAGTTAAACGTCCGCGCGCGGTCGGGCTGTTCGACGAGGTGATAACAGGTCTCAGCTGCTGCCGTCGGGTCGATGTACGCCGCCTTGTTCACGTCACCTCCGCGCTCGTAGACGTCCGGGTTCAGGAGACTGCCATCGATAGTCACGTGCGTGACGTGGATACCCGCCGGGCCGTACTCGTCCGCGAGTGACCGCGACGCCGGGATGGGCCCCACACTGACGGGATCGGTACGACAGCCACGGGGCCGATTCGTAGCTGGTGCCGGACGACGCGGTGGGAGGTGCAGGCTACCATGCGAGCAGCGACTGGTCCGTCCAGGCCACTCCGTCGTCGTGGTAACCACTAATTGCACGAGCGCGCGTATTCATCATAGTGAATCGACGAAGTCGCTCATTTCCTGATTGGATCGATCAGGCTCTTCAACAGTGATGTAGTGTCCGCTGGCTTCGAAGCGTTCGGATTAGGTGTCCGGAATGAGTTCCGCCGTGTATTCGACGGACTCGACGCTTTGCAACTTCTCGTTGGCTCTCTTGCGTACTTGGGTGGCCCTATCTGGCTTCAGGAGGTTGCAACAGCGCGTCTCCCCTCGCTTCCTGCCCCACTGATATCCTGAACTATAGGTTTTGAGGACGCCCCGCTAGACGAGTGGGTGGCAGTCAATTGGCGTCACCGTCCTGATCGTCCGCTCCCGGCGCTTGGTGGGACGCACTGTCCTCGTGCATCTCCGCGTCGTCCGCGCCAGTATCCTCGGCGAGTTCGGCTTCGGCCACGATCGGTTCCCCGTGCAGCAGTTCCGGGAGTACGATCCGCACTACTTCGAGCAACAACACGAACAGGATGGGCATGAGGAAGAATCCGTACCACCCGAAGAGGATGGGGCCAAGGATGTACGCGAACAGGAGGAGTATCGGGTTCAGCTGGCGACCCGAGATGTACGGCTGGAGCACGGATTGCGGGAGGATGTCGAGGACGAGGAAGTACACGACGAGCACGCCGCCGACGAACAGGAAGCTCCCGTTCCCACTCTCGGCAGTGGATAGCGCCAGGAAGCCGACGATGGGGAGGTACACGACCTTGCTGACGACGATGGGGATGAGGCTGGTCAGTCCCGTGAGGAACCCGAGGGCGAACACCATCGGCACCGCGACTCCGGGCGGGGCGACGAGGTTCGTGAGGAAGTAGGTCGCCGTCGCCAGGATGGACATGGCGAGCACGAACAGGAGGTTCCCGAAGAATATCGACTCGAGGTCCGCGTCCACGGCCCGGGCGTGCACGACCACGGTCTGGTCGCGGCCGTCGACGAGATCTACGAACGCGTCCGACAGGGCCTTGTCGTACACCAGGAGCGCGTAGGACAGGGTGGCCGCCAGTGCCAGTAGGAGCACCGTCCCGAATAGAGCGTCGAGTACTATCAACCCCTGATCGACGTTCGACCCGGACAGCAAGTCGGTCACCGATCCGAGCGCGGGTGGGTTCTGCAGCAACTCGGTCAGTCCGGAGTTCTCGACGTCCAGGCCGAACACGCGGGAGACGAGCATCGGGATGACGCCGACCTCGAGTCGCTGCTGGACCTGCTGGACGACTCGTAATCCCACGTAGAGGATGAGGACTAAGAGCGGGACCAGGAATGCGAGCACCGTCAAACCGGCGGACAGGCCTTTGGAGTCGATGTGCCGGTGGAATCGGGCGCAGATCGGTCGGGTCGCATAGTACCCGAACAGTCCCAGGACCAGCATCCCGACGAACGAGTACGCGACGAACAGCGCCACCCCTCCGAGCACGGCTATGTAGAGCCACCAGAACAAGGTATTCCGGCTTGGCGGGTTCACGCAGCGACCACCTCCGGTCGTCGACCGCACGTCAGCGAGTGCGAGTACGCCCCGGTGGTCGGGGGATGGGACAGAAGCGGTGACGAGACTAAACCTGTCGGTCCGAGGGTCGCGCGGCGGCCCATCCTCGTGGTGATCGTCGCGTGTTTGCTACGAGGACGTGGTGGCGATGAGTATAACACGTGGTGGAAGCGGTGGGTCGGGTGTGGGAACACCTATAGCATCGTTCCCGGTCTCAGCTCATCGTTCGGCCTGTGGACTGCCAGGCCGTCTATCGACGGGGGGTGGAGGTGATTGTCCTGATCGTACTGGTCAACATGGGAGTGCCGAAGTTCGCGGTGCTCGTCGTCGAATGGTCCGTTCACTATACGATTGTTACACTCTAACAGCACTTCAACTAGCATGCTACGTATCGGATCTAGGAACTTCTTGATTTTGGAGACGGTTTCTGCGAGGGCCATTACGTCTCAGGTTCTTTCGGTTTGCGGGTAAGTAGCATGCCTGCTTTTGCAGCCCGCAAAATCTCTCCCTTGAGCACTCGAATGGCTCTCACCAACAGCTGGCGTGACCACTGAACAGAGCCACCCACCAGATGGTTCCTCAATCTCAGCAAGAAATAAATGATGCCTTCCTGCTGAATCTATCCTCTGTATTCAGCAGTCATCGTCTGACAGTATATGAGTGAATCTCAGGGGCCGTGCTAACTACAGGGCGCGTATTCAATACGCGCTGTTTTCTGTCCACAGAAGATTGTGTCCGGTTTTCAGCAGCAGCAAGTTCTTGGTTACTATACTATAACTACTAATATCTAAATGACTAATAATGCTTGTGTAAATGAAATAAGAAGGTAGTTAAAATATGGCATTAGCCATATGAGTGTATGCCAGATAGGTATAAGCGGAGTGAGGATAATGAAAAAGTTTTATTCAATCGACGATCATATCTTAAAATAATTGGGGCAGCTAGCGCTCCGTTCGTCGCTTCACAGACGGCGTCCGAAGCGCAAGCAGCGACAACCTCTGGTGGATATGGTGAAGGTGGCTACGGTGTCGGTGGCTATGGCGGGACGTCTACTGAAAGTACACTAACCGTCACTACAGGGAACGCAACAGATGTTACCGAATCAGCGGTGGAGCTGAACGGTGAGGTAACGGATTTAGGCGGTGCATCGTCCGTGGATGTCGGCTTCGAGTTCCGATCTGGGAGTACAACCACGTGGACGAAGACGGGCATGCAAACACTCTCGGCCATAGGCGCATTCAGTACATCAATAAACAATCTCAGTAGCGGTACGGACTACGAATTCCGTGCTGTGGTCACGGCAAGTGACGGCGATACTGCGACGGGGTCGATACAAATGTTCACGACGCTGGCCACCAGAAACGCCCCTTCCATCGACCAGTTTTCTGTTTCGGAGAGTGGTTCACCGAACCCACATGCCGAGATTAGTATTTCCTGGCAGGTAGCTGATGCTGACGCCGATCTCCGAACGGTAGAGATTGGTATCTCTAACGAGAGTGGACAACGAATGAGAACTTCGACCACTGATGTCAACGGTGAATCAGCCTCGGGAACGGACTCATTTAAAATCAAACAAGGTGGCGGAACTACCTACGACTGCACGCTGACGGTGACAGACTCACGATCACAAACCGCCTCGCAAATAGAAACTGTGTCCGCATAACGAGTCGTTGGCGCCAGCGGGGTTGCCGGATTTAGTATGGATATCGCCAAGTGGCTTGTCATTATCTTCGTCGTGCTCGCGATCCTCACGTTCATATTCTGAAGCAGTATTGGTGAATACAGCCTCTATTCAGCGGGCACTCTGTTGATGTGTCACTGACATGCCTCCTTTGAATTCGGGGGCGCAGCGTTCTTGTGGTGGATGACGGACGACTATCATCAGTCGAATGAATGGGCACAGCAGCATCGACAATCCTTGACGACGCGGCACACCCACGAGGACGTACTCACGGACAGAGAGTTTGAACTCCTCCTGGAAGCGTGTAGTTCACTGCCGGAGCCGCGAGACTTGCAGGCACGGTTCGTGTGTCTGGCTGCTGGCCGACTCGGACTCCGGGCTGGCGAGATCGCGCACTTCCGTGCAGATTGGCTCGATTGGGATCGGATGCTGCTTCGCATTCCACAACACGAACCCTGTGAGTGTGGTTATTGTCGTCGCCAGGCTTCACAAGAAACCACCCACAATGAGCAACTCACACATGAAGAGGCAATGGAAGCGCGTTGGCATCCGAAGACGGTTGCTTCCGCCCAGTCGATCCCGATTGATCTGTCGCTCCGGCTGGAGTTGTGTCTGGAGCGATTTACTGACCAGTACGAATCGTTCCCTCGATCACGTACTACTGTCAATAGACGAGTGACTACTGCTGCCGAGGCAGCTGACATTGATGGCCGAGTCTATCCTCATTGTCTCCGTGCGACGGCTGCTAGCTACCACGCCTCCCAGGGGGTTGCGCCGGTTCCCCTTCAAGCGCTCATGGGTTGGAGCGACTTGGCAACAGCGCAGAAGTACATTCGCATCTCCGGCCGAGCCACGGCTGACGCTCATCGGCAAGTCCACCATCGATGAAAGCAGTCTAATATCCGTCAACTCTCGCGATCCGTGCTGAATTGACAGCGCGTATCTTGCAGAACCATTCGGTTTGAAACTGTCCTGGCCTCACATAGATCACCCCCGGGTCTCATTATCTGCTGAGAATTTCTAATACCGATTGCTGCTAATAGAGGGACGGTTCAACAAAGCATCACGTACAAATCTAAATCGCATCTCGAAAGAAAACAACCGGCGAGGGCCTCTCGGCTATTTTGCGTACGGATCGAGTCCGTCGAAGATCATGCCGTGTCCGGGTGCGTCCGGCGGTGTGAAGCCACCATCCTGGAGTTCAAGGGGCGATTCGACAACTTGGTTCAGAACCGTCGAGTGGTGTTCGACGTAGGGGATGTTGTCAAACGGTGCTACGAGGTGGACGTGTACGGGTTCGACGTAATGTGGTGAGACCGGCGTGTTCCACAGGGACGCTGTCTCGGCGACAGTGAGCCACGGCGTAATACCACCGACGCGGCTGACGTCCGGCTGAAGGATATCCGCTGCGCCCTGGCTGAGCACCTGCTTGAACTGCGTCGTGTTGTAGGCGTTCTCACCGAGGGCGATCGGAATGTCGATCTTCTCACGGAGGTCCGCGTACGCTGCGTAGTCACCCTTTTCGAGGGGTTCTTCCAGCCAGCCCAGCGGGACGTCGAGTCGTTCTACGAACCGACGTGCCTCGGCAACGCTGAATGAACAGTTAGCGTCGACCAGCAGGTCGGCAGCGTCGGGGAGTTCCTCGCGAACGGCACGGATTCGCCTGGCGTCTTCGGCATGGCCACGGCCGATTTTCATCTTCATACCGGCGAATCCCTCTTTACCAACCCGCCGGGCGTTCTCGCGAAGCTGGTCCACGTCAAACTGTATCCAGCCCCCATTTGTCTCGTATGCAGGGACGTGACGCTGTGTTCCACCGAGCAGTGCGTACAGCGGCTGGTCAGTCTCTTTTCCCTTCGCGTCCCACAGTGCTGTGTCGACCGCGGCGATGGCGAATTCGGAAATCCCCTCACGTCCGACGAACGTCGTTTCGGCCCGTAAATCGCTGTAGACCTGTCGTGGAGCAACTGGCATCCCTTCCAGACGGGGTACGAGAACGTCGTCGAGGAACTGTTTGATGGTGCGACCGCCGCGCCCGATCGTGTAGGTAAAGCCAACACCCGTGACGCCTGAAGATGTCTCGACCGTCGCGGTGACGAGTTCGAGTTCGTCGAAGGTCTGGGTGGCGTCTTCGAGCGCCTGCTCGTTGGGGATCCCGTACAGCCCGGTGTGTACGGCCGTGATCGATGACATACCCCGAGAGACTCCGTCACCGTAAATAAGTCGTTTCCATAGGCTCCGGACATCCATATTCCAAAGACACAGAGGCGTGTCTCGGTATCACTCGGCCGTTCAACGGGGGCCTCAGCAATCGAACCGAATGATATATGCCCGCGTCTTCCACGCCCTGTGGGCGGGCCCCCACGACATCTGCTCTGTGTCCTCGTCATAGGCGCAGTCCGGTCGATACGGGCCGCCAGTGATCGGCGGATCCCGAACGTTCGCCTTGGCTTGCAAGCTCAGCCTATCAGGCGCGTACTGGATGGTGCTCTTTCCAGTCATCATACGGTCGGAAACATCCTTCATTGCCGGTGGTTCAGAGAAATTCCAGACACCATCCAGTCAGAGATGACTACACTCTCTGTATTCAGCAGTCATCGTCTGACAGTATCCGAGTGAATCTCAGGGGCCGTGCTGACTACAGGGCGCGTATCTCGCACATTTTTCAGCACAGGACCAAAACAACTCTCCTCAGTAAGTATCGAGAGATGTCCCCTCCATAGAGTGCTCGTGATCAACCGTCACGGTGTCGTCACAGTACTCGAATACCGCCTTACCAGAACGGAGCGATTTAGGCCATCGAACTCTGGCAGTGTGCACTTATCATACCCTTCGGAATCCGTCAGACCATGCTCAAACAGGACTTATGCCGGTCAAACTTAAGCACTCTGAAGGTTCTGTAGTACAGATGTTGAATGATTCGGGCAGCTAGACCAACCGGGAGCAATGCATGGCGAGCACTCGGCATTATCGCTGTCGCCGAGTTACTAGTCATGTCCCTCTGGTTCAGTGCGACGGCGGCAGCGCCGGAGCTGGCAGTTGCCTGGGACTTGACGGCGACGGAAACGGCATGGTTAACGATAGCTGTTCAACTGGGATTCGTAGCCGGTGCATTTCTGTCAGCTATCCTGACGCTTTTCGACGTTCTCCAACCTCGGTATCTCTTCGCTGGGTCCGCCGTATTCGGCGCAGTTGCTACCGTCATGATCGCAAGCCTCGTTGACTCCGCGTTCCCTGCTATCCTACTTCGATTCTTAACCGGTGTGGCGCTCGCCGGGGTGTACCCACCGGGCATGAAGCTGATGGCGGGCTGGTTTCGTCGGGGGCGAGGACTGGCGATCGGCGTCCTCGTCGGGGCACTCACGGTCGGCTCGGCACTGCCGCACCTCCTGCGCGGCCTCGGCGGCGTCGGCGACCCGACCCTCGTGCTCAATGGCGCCGCGGTTCTCGCCGTCGTCGGGGGGTTGCTCATCCTGACCGTCGACCAGGGACCGTACCAGGCACCCGCTGCCCCCTTCGATCCGGGCGCAATCGGGCGCATCCTTCGGGATCGAGGGACGCTCCTCGCCAACCTTGGTTACTTCGGGCACATGTGGGAGCTCTATGCCGTCTGGACGTGGATCCCGATCTACCTCGCTGCGAGTCTGGCCACGACCGGATCTGTGGGGAACTCCACCCAAATCGCGTCGGTCCTCGCGTTCGTGACCATCGCGGTCGGTGGTCCGGGGGCGATCGCGGCAGGCTACGTCGCCGATCGTCTCGGGCGAACGGTCACCACGACTGTGAGCATGCTCGTCAGTGGAGCAGCCTGTGTCGCCGCAGGCCTCCTGTTCGGCAGTTCGATCGAATTCGTCACGCTGTTCGTGGTGGTCTGGGGGTTCGTGATCGTCGCAGACTCCGCCCAGTTTTCCGCGTGCGTGACCGAACTCGCCGAACCAGCATACGTCGGGACCGCACTGACGCTCCAAACCGCGATCGGGTTCTTGCTCACCACGGTGTCGATCCAGCTCGTCCCGCTCGTAGCGGACTCGGTCGGCTGGCAGTGGGCGTTTGCTCCCCTGGCGATCGGACCTGTGCTCGGTATCGTTGCCATGTTGTGGCTCCGGGCGTTACCCGAAGCCGACCGCCTTGCTGGCGGTCGCGGGTAGCTGTGATTGCCGGGCTAACCGCGGCCGGTGTAATCCAAAGGCCGTTCGTGACAGAGCTGGTCAGGAGTGGCAGTGCTGAGTGCAGAGCCCGCATGCCAGAACTCGCAACTGCATCGTTGTGGATCGACTCACTCACTGCAATGCACTTCGACGCCAATCCAGAAGTAACAGTACCGCTTCCAAAATGCGAAGCGTTGACCCTGATCTAATGGAAGTGAGCGTTCTTCGGTATCGATTGGCGGACGTCTTCTGTAGCGATTGGCGCTCGCAATCAGAGAGGACCAGCTATGCCAGAAGCAATGACACCAGACGTGGAACAGCTCATGAGTGACTACTTTGACCTGCGGAACGGGGACTTGTCGAAACTGGACGTGGTTTCTGAATCGTTCACCTTCTATCTTCCAATCGACGAGGTTCACGGTCGAGACGCAGCCCAAGCAATGCAGTGCGACCAGGAGAGAGGGTTCCCCGATTTCACTCTCGATGTCGACGAGATGCTCGTCGGCGACGACGTCGCAATGTAGGAATAGATGGCGACGGGCACACACGAAGGGAATGGCAGGGCATCCCGCCCACCGGGCGTGAGGTAGTGTTCACAGGCATGTCAAAAACAGTGAACGTGGGCGGGAAAATCCACGAAAACTGGGCATACTTTGGCTCACAGAACTTGCTCGCTCAACTCGGGGTCACAGACGAGTGACCATCTCTCCCTCAGAGATATATCCTCTGTCTCTCGCACGTCAGTATCGACAGGTATCGGGCAATTCTATCGCTGAGGGATATGTGTATTCCCTGCAGTGATCGATTCGTGGCTGGTCGGCGGCGATGTTACCTGGCCACCGACGCAGTCGGTGGCGACATGGGAGCCGAGCGCTTGTCCTGCCGACGAGAACTCGCCGTCGCTCGTCGCCAGCCACGATCCGCCGTGACCGCTCGATACAGTGGTCGTGTGTAACGACAGCGGACTGACCATGGAGCGAGCGATGGCCAAGCGGCACGTAACTGCAAGAGAAACCACGGGGCCGGCGGCATCGGAATTGCGTGACCCGGAGAGCAACGACACGACGAATCGGCTGCGGCGCGGCGATTAGTTGCGCGCGTCGTGCCATCGCCGACGCACACCACGGCGGAGTGCCAGCAGGCCCGGCCGGCCGTCGGCCCACCAGGCGACGAGCGCGATGCCAGCCAAGAGGAACTGCAACCCCATGTACGGCGTTACCTCGGCGGCCAAAAAATGAGCCACTATCGATGTCGACCCCTCGAAGGGCGGATACGGGAGCACGGGCCAAAACAGATAGGTAGCGTATATGAACTCGCCGCGGAGCAGCGATGGGAGGGCGTCGACGTCAGTACTCTCGGCCAGCGACTCAATGGCCGTCCGGTCGTAGGCCCGGAACCCACTCTGGGTATCCTGCACGCGCGAACGCGGGCGCACGACGCCCAGGCTGAGGTTGGTCAGGAGATTCACGACGCCGAGGCCGAACCGCCGATACAGCGGCGCGTCGGTGTCGCCGTCGCCAGCGAAGCGACTGCCGATGACCAGTTCGGCATCGGTTGCCTGCTGGGCCTCGACCAGTTGCGGAATGTCCGCAGGGTCGTGCTGGCCGTCGGCGTCGATGATGACGAGATGTTTCGCTTCGCAGTCATCGGCCTTGATGAATGCCGTCTGGAGCGCCGCGCCGTACCCGCGATTGCCCTCGTGTTCGACGACAATGGCGCCCATCTCTGCGGCGAGCTGGGCCGTCTCGTCGTCGCTCCCGTCGTCGACGACGAGCACCTGGTCGGCGACCGCACGCGAGGCCTCAACGACGGACGCGATCGTGTTCGCCTCGTTGTATGCCGGGATCGCGACCAGTACGTCGGGCGCCGCTGCATCGGTGGGCGACGCCCGTTCAGTCGCCGCATCGACACAGAACGTCTCCTCGTTGAGCAAGGCCTCGCTGCGTTCGAAATCGATGCGCTGGGTGACGTCCGGGTTGACGATCAGATTTGAGTAGCCGTGTTGCTCCGCTGCCGTCGCCAGACCCTGTTGCACCACAGTCATGTCGGGGTCGGCGGCCCGCATGAACACGACAGTGGCGCCGAGCGCCTCGGCGAACTGGACGGCTTCGGCATCTTCGTGGCCGTCGTGGGCGACGAACACCTCGTAGCCATGGGTCCGTGCCCGGAGGATGGCCCGGGCCACCGCGTCGCTAGTGTCCGGCGTGGCGACGAGACCGACGGCGACAGCCGACGATGCTGCTTGCGTTTGCTCCTCGACGCTCACCTCTTTGATATCATCAATACTCATTGGCCACCTCCACCAGCCGTCGCCACCATTTCGCCACCGGGCGCGTGACCCGGTACGGTGGGTCCACCCGTGCTCCCACTCCCACATATGGGACGTCTGAATACATTTTTACCATCTTTCTGTTACCGATCTGATGCGGGTGTGATCGGTGAGTCGCCGCAACTCACACACACGAACGTCCGGCCAACTGTTTCGACCACCCGTGCGTTACAGGCCAGACATTTGATCGCGGCAGCCCGCGCGGCACGTGGATAACGACTCATTTCGGCTTGTATGCGACATTCTTAGCATCTCCCTTAACCATTCTTATTGGTTGGTTAACACCACGATTATTGTGCCAGTATCATACCGTCGTCTCCAGACGCTAGCCAGCACTCTCGGCCAGCTGGAGTGGGGCGGACAGAGCGAGACGCCGGCCCGGTGGCACAGTCCACGCCTACGTAGGGACCCGCAGCAGGACAGTTCACACCCCTCTGACGGCGATAGCGAGCCCGACGCCCGCCCGTTTCAGGCCCTGGCCGAGGCGTGGGTGCAACACCGTAGGTCAGCGCTCCCGCAATTCGATCCCAGAGTCAGTCAGAAGGTCTGCAAGGCACGCTTCACAGAGGTGGATATCGATTTCGCGTCCAGCGCGGTGAAAGAGGAGCCGCCGCACCGAGGGATCTGAGTCCGCGCCACAATGTGCACAGTGCATGGCACACACAGTGGGGGCCACCGAAAACAATGGCCGGACCGACTCGGATCTCGACAGCGCGACAATCGTTAAGTGGGGCCGGTCGCCGCTGGCGGTCCATATAGTAAGAGCGCCCACAGCCGACCCGAACTCGAGGGAGAAGTCACAGAGACGATCACCAGTCAGTGTCGCCATCGACTGTGTGGTGCAGTGGGCGGACCCATCGAAGGCCATCAGCGGGTCCGACCCCCACCGCACCCGCGCCTGCGCGGCGAGTGACCGGGCGCACTCTTGAACCATGTCCCCCCGTGCGAGCGTCGCCTGCCGAAGCCGTAATCATCGATTGGGAGATCATTTCCTACTATTCCGCATAGCTCCTCGCTAATAATGGTACAAGGCCCCCATCCAAAGTGCATGGCCACCGTCGATATTCAGGACGAGCCGTGCCCGCAGTGCTCCCAGCCTGCTCTGCACTGGGAAACAACCACGAAATACGGCATCGACTGTTCGCAGTGTGCCTATCTGGTGGTGGAGACAAAATCAAGTCTACAGTGACACTGCCACCGCTGACCATCGCGCACCGGTCGCACGACGGTACACAGGCACGTTGGTTGCCATCGTTCACTCGCTCGCGGGCGATCACACCTCCCCCCACTCTGACCCAGTATGTGCAAGTGCGAGCGGTGCGAGGAGACGCGTGCCAAACCCCACTGGCGAGGCACCAGCCACATCACGACGACGGTCGACCCTGCGACGGCGGCCCACGATGTGGGACAGTGTCGTTCGGAGCGTTCCCGGCATGTGAGCACGCGTCCGTCGCACGGGCAAGCGTGTCGCCCGGCGTGGTCCCTCCCGACAGGTTCTGGCCTACTGAATCCAACTACTGTCGTCAGTACGCACCGACTGACAGAATCTGAGTCGGCCTCAACAACAGTGTGCAGCTATCGCCTGGAAATCCGTCACGAGCGGGAGCTGTGGACTCGTTTGGGAGCGGTGCGCTTCCATCCTTCGAGAATATGGGCGCTGCGAGATGGCGAGGGGATTGCACCCGTGAGTGGGGGTCACCAACTCTGGGGATGTCCACTGAGACATGCTGGTGTGGGAATCCATAGGAAAAGCGAGATGTAGAGCTGGAACATCCGACGAATAGCGATTCAGGGGCCGTCAGAATAGCTCTTAGCCACTTCTAACCGAACTTAAACTGGCGATCAACATATATTTATATGGACTGTTTATGGATAGTCTTATTGCCACTGGGGGGTTGACGAGGGTAAGGCATCTTGCGCGTCGGGGTTGCTCCGGGTGGGCGATCACTGGTTTGCTCGATCGCCCAGGAATCCCAATGAGAACCCAGTACACCGAATATTCGCGGCAGCAACTCACTGTACCACTGTTGACGGTCCTGCTAGGGCTCCTCGTGCTTGGCGTCATTGCCAGCACACCGGCAGCCGCCGCGCCCCTCACAGTCACTGACTGTATGACCATCGACACCCGGGGCGAGTACGTCCTGGGCGCTGATATCGACGGGAGCGCCAACGCCACGTGTATCCAGATTACGTCGAGCGACGTCATCCTCGATGGCGATGGACATACGATAACTGGGAGTGGTGCGTTCGATAGCGTCGGCGTCCACGTCGACGGGTCGATGACGGCCCGAGCCTGACGATCTGCCGGATGAACTGTTTACTAAGCATTGATTGGGTCGACGATCTCGCCACAGCCGGGACATTCGGCCCACACGCCCGGTTCACCGCCAGTGGTTTCGTCG